>CETU01055754.1_pt1 | contig 212830 bp, 187 predicted proteins | sample 356531 | NCBI WGS metagenome assembly CETU01 (sample SAMEA2623488, study PRJEB7988) | marine metagenome | isolation source: saline water (ENVO:00002010), including
TCCTTGGTAAGGAAGAGGTCACGGGTTCAATTCCCGTCATTGGCTCTTAAAAAAATTGAATTTAATATTTATGGATATGAATGTTTATGTAAAAATTAAAATTATTAACTAAATTATAATAAAATGGCAAAAGAAAATTTTAATCGTACCAAGCCACACTTGAATATTGGTACTATTGGTCATGTTGATCATGGAAAAACAACTTTAACAGCTGCAATTACAAAGGTATTAGCAGAAATTCATGGGACTGAAGTTCGTGCCTTTGAAGAAATTGATAATGCGCCAGAGGAAAAAGAAAGAGGGATTACTATTAATACTGCTCATGTAGAATATGAGACAGCAAATAGACATTACGCCCACGTTGATTGTCCAGGTCACGCAGATTACGTTAAAAATATGGTTACAGGAGCTGCTCAAATGGATGGAGCTATTTTAGTATGTGCTGCAACTGATGGTCCTATGCCGCAAACAAGAGAGCATATTTTACTTGCTAGACAAGTAGGTGTTCCAGGTATTGTTGTCTTTTTAAATAAATCTGACATGGTTGATGACCCTGAGTTAATGGAATTAGTTGAGATGGAGGTGAGAGAGTTGTTATCATTTTATGATTACGATGGCGATAATACCCCTATTGTTTCAGGTTCAGCATTAGGTGGATTAAACGGGGATGCTGAGTGGACTCCAAAGATTCTTGAATTAATGGAAGCTGTAGACTCATGGATTAAAGAGCCAGTGCGAGAAAATGAAAAACCATTCTTAATGCCTGTTGAAGATGTATTTACAATTACAGGTAGAGGGACAGTAGCAACAGGAAGAATTGAAACAGGTGTTGCTAACACAGGTGATGCTGTTGATATCATTGGTATGGGAGCTGAAAAATTAGATTCTACTATTACAGGTGTAGAGATGTTTAGAAAAATACTTGATAGAGGTGAAGCAGGAGATAATGTTGGTATTTTATTAAGAGGAATTGAAAAAACAGATATAAAAAGAGGTATGGTTATTTGTAAGCCAGGTTCTGTTACTCCTCATGATAAGTTTGAGGCGGAGGTATATATTTTGAAAAAAGAAGAAGGTGGAAGACATACACCATTTCATAATAAGTATAGACCTCAGTTTTATATTAGAACTACTGATGTTACAGGTGAAATTGTACTTCCATCTGGAACAGAGATGGTTATGCCTGGAGATAACTTAACAATTACAGTTGAATTAATATCTCCTGTTGCAATGAGTGAAGGTTTAAGATTTGCAATACGAGAAGGTGGTAGAACTGTAGGAGCTGGACAGATTACTAAATTACTATAGTAATCAAGTGTATAATTATTTAGTAAAGAAGGATTGTTTTTCAATCTTTCTTTGCTATATATATACGGGTGTAGCTCAATTGGTAGAGTAGTAGTCTCCAAAACTATTGGCTGGGAGTTCGAGTCTCTCCACCCGTGCAAAAAAATGTTAGGGTAAAGATATATGGCAAAAAAACAATCATATTTAAAAAGTTCATATGACGAGCTAATTAATAAGGTAAGTTGGCCGAGCTGGTCTGAACTACAAAGTAGTTCTATTGTAGTTGCAATAGCCTCTTTGATTATAGCATTAATTATTTATTTAATGGATCGTGTTTTTAGTGGAGGTATGGATATATTTTATAGTTTGTTTTAATGACACAACAAGTTGAAAATATGAATTGGTACGTACTTAGAGTTATTGGAGGTAAAGAGAGAAAAACTGTTTCTTTTATTGAAAAAGAAATAGAAAGAGTAGGAATGAAAGAATTTGTTTCAAAAATTTTAGTACCAACTGAAAAAGTTTATCAAATTAGAAATGGAAAAAAGATAAGTAAAGAAAAAAATTTTTTTCCTGGTTATGTTTTAATTGAAGCAAATCTTGTAGGAGAAGTGCCGCATATATTAAAAAATGTCACTAATGTTTTAGGTTTTCTTGGAGCTACTAAAGGAGGTGTTCCGGTTCCAATGAGAAAAAGTGAAATTAATAGAATTTTAGGTAAAGTTGATGATATGGCATTAACAGAGGAACAAGTCAATATTCCATTTGTAGTTGGTGAAACCGTAAAAGTTATTGACGGTCCTTTTAATAGCTTTCATGCAGAAATTGAAGCTATTGATGAACAAAAAAAGAAATTACAATTAATGGTTAAAATATTTGGTAGAAAAACACCTTTGGAGTTAAATTTTATGCAAGTAGAAAAAATATAAATAATGGCAAAAGAAATTTCAGGAATTATTAAGTTACAAATTAGAGGTGGAGGCGCTAATCCAGCCCCTCCAGTTGGTCCAGCATTAGGAGCTAAAGGAGTAAATATTATGGAGTTTTGTAAACAGTTTAATGCAAGAACTCAAGATAAAGCAGGAAGTATAGTTCCAGTTATCATAACAGTATTTGCAGATAAATCTTTCGAGTTTGTTACAAAGACTGCTCCAGCAGCTGTTCAAATTTTAGCAGCAGCAAAGAAAAAAGGAGGATCTGCTGAACCTAATAAACAAAAAGTTGGTTCTGTCACTTGGGAACAAATAAAAGTTATTGCAGAAGATAAAATGGATGATTTAAATGCCTTTAAAATAGAGTCTGCTATGAAAATGGTAGCCGGAACTGCTAGAAGTATGGGTGTTAATGTTAAAGGAAAATTTCCTTCTTAATAAAATAAAAATAGATGGCAATAAGTAAAAATAGAAAAGCTGTATTAGAAAATATAAATTTGAGTAAATCATATAATTTAATTGATGCATCTTCATTAGTTAAGGAAAATTCCAAAGTAAAATTTGATGCTTCTATTGATTTATCAGTTAGATTAGGAGTTGATCCAAAGCAAGCCAACCAAATGGTTAGAGGAGTTGTATCATTACCTCACGGTACAGGTAAAAATGTAAAAGTTTTGGCTTTAGTGACCGCAGATAAAGAGTTAGAAGCAAAAGATGCCGGAGCAGATTACGTTGGTTTGGATGAATTTATTCAAAAAATAAAATCAGGGTGGACAGATATTGATGTTATAATTACAATGCCTTCAGTTATGGGTAAAATAGGTGCTTTAGGTAGAATATTAGGTCCTAGAAATTTAATGCCTAATCCAAAATCCGGAACAGTAACTATGGACATTGGTAAAGCAGTTTCAGATGTAAAAAAGGGGAAAATTGATTTTAAGGTTGAAAAAAATGGAATTATACATGCATCTATAGGAAAAGTATCATTTGACCCAACTAAGATTGCAGAAAATTCTGATGAGTTAATACAGACTATTATCAAGCTTAAGCCGTCTGCTGCAAAAGGAACTTACATAAAAAGTATTTACATGTCTAGTACTATGGGGGTAGGTGTTGAAATCGATATTAATTCTTTAAAATAAACTTGAAATTTGTAAGCTATGAATAGAGAAGAAAAAAATGAAATGATTGCAACTATTGAGGAGATGCTTAATAATAATAATAATTTTTATTTAGCTGATATCTCTGGATTGAATGCTGAGCAAAATAGTGCATTAAGAAGATTGTGTTATAAGAGAGAAGTTTCATTAAAGGTTGTGAAAAATACTTTATTGAAGAAAGCATTTGAAAAAAATGAAACTGATTTTACTGAATTATATAATGTTCTTTCAGGTAACACATCAATTATGCAATCTGAGGCTGCTAACACTGCAGCTAAAGTAATTAAAGAATTTAGAAAGAAAAATGATAAACCAATACTTAAAGCAGCTTATTTAGAAGAGGCTTTATATATCGGAGATGAAAATTTATCTACTCTTGCAGACCTTAAGTCAAAAGAAGAATTAATAGGTGATATTATAACTTTATTACAGTCTCCAGCAAAGAATGTTATCTCTAGTTTGCAATCTAGTGGTAATAAACTTGCAGGTATTATCAGTACATTAGAAAAAAATAAAAATTAAAATGCTTCCAACATTTAAAATAATAAAAACAATTAAAACAAATTAAAATGGCAAATTTAAAAGATTTCGCAGAACAGTTAGTTAATCTTTCAGTTAAGGATGTTAATGAATTAGCAACAATACTTAAAGAAGAATATGGCATTGAGCCAGCAGCAGCAGCAGCAGTAGCAGTAGCAGGACCAGCCGCTGATGGAGGTGGTGCAGGTGGAGATGAAAAAACAGAATTTGATGTTATCTTAAAAGCACCAGGAGGTGCTAAATTACAAGTTGTAAAGGCTGTAAAGGAACTTACAGGATTAGGACTTAAAGAAGCTAAAGATATTGTTGATTCTGCTCCTAAGGCAGTAAAAGAAGGTGTCGCTAAAGATGAAGCTGAAGGTATTAAAAAAGCTTTAGAAGAAGCTGGAGCGGAAGTAGAACTTAAGTAATTTTTGTAGAATTCTCCAAGTTTCAAACCTTATTTATATAAGGTTTGAAATCTTTGGTTTCTATTGTTTCACCTTTTTTATAACTAAATAAATTTATAGCCTTGCTTAACAAAAATAACAACCAAAGAATTAATTTCGCATCTATAAAAAATAAGGCAGATTTTCCTGATTTTTTAGATGTTCAACTTAAAAGTTTTCAATCTTTTTTTCAGATTGGGACAACCTTAGAAGAAAGAAGAAATGAAGGTTTATATAAAGCTTTTGAAGAACTTTTTCCAATTTCTGACTCTAGAAATAATTTTGTTTTAGAGTTTATTGATTACACAATTGACCCTCCAAGATATTCTATTGATGAATGTATTGACAGAGGTTTAACATTTAAAGTTCCATTAAAAGTAAAATTAAAGTTATATTGTACTGACCCAGATCACGAAGATTTTGAAACCATTGTGCAAGATGTTTATTTTGGGAATATACCTTTTATGACACCTAAAGGAAGTTTTGTTATAAATGGAGCTGAACGAATCGTTGTTTCTCAATTACATAGGTCTCCTGGTGTATTTTTTGGTCAAAGTTTTCATTCAAATGGAACAAAATTATATTCTGCTAGAGTTATTCCTTTTAAGGGTTCTTGGATTGAATTTACAACAGATATTAATAATGTTTTATATGCTTACATTGACAGAAAAAAGAAATTACCTGTAACTACTTTGTTGAGGGCTATTGGATATGAATCAGATCGTGATATTTTACAAATTTTTAACTTAGCTGATGAAATAAAAGTATCTAAAAGTGGGTTAAAAAAACATTTGGGTAGAAAATTATCTGCTAGAGTATTAAAATCTTGGGTAGATGATTTTGTTGATGAGGATACTGGTGAATTAGTTCCAATTGAGAGAAATGAAATAATACTTGAGAGAGATACTGTTTTAGCTAAGGAACATATAAATGACATTGTTGATTCTGGTGTTGAAACAATTTTATTGCATAAAGAAGATGAAACATCAGCGGATCATGCTTTAATTTACAACACATTACAAAAAGACCCAACTAACTCAGAAGTTGAAGCAATTCGTCATATTTACAGACAGTTGAGAACTGCTGAAGCACCAGATGATGAAACTGCTAGAGGAATGATAGATAAGCTGTTCTTTTCAGATCAAAGATATAGTTTAGGTCATGTCGGTAGATTTAGAATTAATTCAAGATTAAAATTAGATATTGCAGAAGATAAAATGGTGCTAACTAAAGAGGATATTGTTTCTATCATTACAAATCTCATATCTTTAGTAAATTCAAGGGTAGATGTTGATGATATAGATCACCTAAGTAACAGAAGAATAAGAACTGTTGGAGAACAATTATCAAATCAATTTAATGTTGGTTTAAGTAGAATGGCTCGTACTATTAGGGAAAGAATGAATGTAAGAGATAATGAGGTTTTTACTCCTATTGATTTAATTAATGCTAAGACATTATCTGCCGTGATTAATTCTTTTTTTGGAACATCTCAACTTTCTCAATTTATGGATCAAACAAATCCTCTTGCAGAGGTAACACATAAAAGAAGAATTTCTGCATTAGGACCTGGAGGTCTAACTAGAGAAAGAGCAGGTTTTGAAGTGCGAGATGTCCACTATACTCATTATGGAAGGCTATGCCCAATTGAAACACCAGAAGGTCCAAATATTGGACTTATTTCTTCTTTAGCTGTTTTTGCAAAAATTAATTCTTTAGGATTTATTGAAACTCCATATAGAAAAGTTGTTGATGGAGTTGTTGATTTAAATAATAAACCAACTTATAAAACTGCAGAACAAGAAATAGATGAAGTGATTGCACAAGCAAATGCTGACTTAAATAATGAAGGTTTATTTATAAATGATAAAATACAGTCTAGAAGTGAAGCAGACTATCTGATAGCTGATCCTAAAAATGTTACACTCATGGATGTAGCTCCTAATCAAATTGCTTCTATTGCTGCTTCTTTAATACCTTTTTTAGAGCACGATGATGCTAATAGAGCTCTTATGGGTTCAAATATGATGCGTCAGGCTGTTCCATTATTAAGAACTGACTCACCTATAGTAGGAACTGGTATTGAACCTCATGTTGCTAGAGATTCAAGAACTATGATTAATGCTGAGGGAGATGGGATAATTACTTTTGTTGACTCAAATGAGATTAGAGTACAATATCAAAAAACAAAAGAAGAAGAATTAGTAAGTTTTGATGATACTGAAAAATCTTATAAGTTAACAAAATTTCAAAAGACTAATCAGCGTACTTGTATTAATATCCAGCCAATAGTTAGAGTTGGAGATAAAGTTAAAAAAGGTCAAGTTTTATGCGAAGGTTATGCAACACAAAATGGAGAGTTAGCTATTGGTAGAAATTTGAAAGTAGCATTTATGCCTTGGAAAGGTTATAATTTTGAGGATGCAATTATTTTGTCAGAAAGAGTTGTTAAAGAAGATTTGTTTACTTCCTTACATATAGCAGAGCATGTTGTTAATGTCAGAGAAACAACAAGAGGTGTTGAAGAATTAACTGCTGATATACCAAATATTAGTGAAACTGCAACTAAGGATTTAGATGAGTATGGTATGATAAGAGTTGGCTCTCATGTAAACCATGGTGATATTCTAATAGGTAAAATTACACCTAAAGGGGAGTCAGATCCAACTCCAGAAGAAAAGCTTCTTAGAGCAATATTTGGAGAAAAGGCAGGTGATGTAAAAGATGCATCATTAAAAGCAAAACCAGCTGATCGTGGAGTTGTTATTGGTAAATCTTTATATTCTAAAACTATTAAAGATCGTAAAACTAAAGCATCCGATAAAGAAGAATTAGAAAAATTAAATCAATCTTTTGAAAAAGAGGCAGTATCTTTAAAGGGAATGTTATCTTCGAAATTATATCAAATTATTGGAGGGAAAGCTTCTAAGGGTGTTAAAAATATTTTGGGAGAAATAGTCATTGAAAAAAGTGAAAAGTTTACTAAAAAAATGCTTTTATCTATTGATTATACTTTAATTGATCCTTACAATTGGACAGCAAGCGATGAAAATAATACTTTAGTCAACTATACTATTGAAAATTATTTAAGAAAATATAATGATATATATGGGGAGCATCGAAGAAAATGTTTTGCAATAACTATTGGCGATGAATTACCTGCTGGAGTACTCCAACTTGCAAAGGTGCAAATTGCTCAGAAAAGAAAGATTAAGGTAGGTGATAAATTAGCAGGTCGTCACGGAAATAAAGGAATCGTTTCAAGAATTGTCAAGGAAGAAGATATGCCATTTTTAGATGATGGCACATCAGTTGATATTATTTTAAATCCTCTTGGTGTTCCTTCAAGAATGAATTTAGGTCAAATTTACGAAACTATTCTTGGTTGGGCTGGAGATAAATTAGATAGAACATATGCTACTCCTGTTTTTGATGGAGCAAGTATTGATCAGATTAATGAACAAACGGATGAAGCTATGCTTCCAAGGCTAGGGCAAACTTTTTTGTATGATGGTGGAACTGGGGAAAGATTTGAACAAGCAGCAACTGTTGGAATTATTTATATGCTTAAATTAGGTCATTTAATTGATGATAAAATGCATGCTCGATCTATTGGTCCATATTCACTTATAACTCAGCAACCATTAGGTGGTAAGGCACAATTTGGAGGCCAAAGACTTGGAGAAATGGAGGTTTGGGCTTTGGAGGGTTATGGAGCTTCTAATATTTTACAAGAAATGCTTACATTAAAGTCTGATGATGTAATTGGAAGAGCAAAAGCTTTTGAATCAATTGTTAAAGGTAAAGAGCTCCCTAATGCAGGTATTCCTGAATCTTTTAATGTTTTATTACATGAATTGAATGGTTTAGGTTTAAAAGTTTCATTTGAATAATATATATATGAAAAATACTAGAAAAACAATACAAGCACAAGATATAAATAGAATTAAAATCAGTTTGTCATCACCAGAAGACGTGTTGGCTAAATCATCTGGAGAAGTTACCAAGCCTGAAACTATTAATTATAGAACATATAAACCAGAGAGTGGAGGATTGTTTTGTGAGAGAGTTTTTGGACCAACTAAAGATTTTGAGTGTCATTGTGGAAAATATAAAAGAATTAGGTATCGAGGAATTGTTTGTGATCGATGTGGAGTTGAAGTAACTGAAAAAAAAGTTAGAAGAGAACGAATAGGTCATATAAACTTAGTAGTTCCTGTTGCACACATATGGTATTTTAGAACACTACCAAATAAAATAGGATACCTTTTAGGTTTAGCATCAAAGCAGTTGGATATGATTATTTATTATGAACGATATGTTGTGATTAATGCGCCAGAGAATCTTAAAAATAATGAAGGAGAAGAAATAAAGTATCTTGATTTTTTAACTGAAGAGGAATATTTAAATATTTTAGATTCTTTGCCATCTGAAAATCAGTATTTATCTGATGATGATCCAAATAAATTTATTGCTAAAATGGGAGCAGAAGCCATACATGACTTATTGGCTCGAATTAATTTAGATGATCTTTCATATAAATTACGAAATCAAGCAGATACAGAAACATCACAACAACGAAAGAAGGAAGCACTAAAAAGATTGCAGATAGTTGAATCTATTAGGGATGGACATAAACACACTGAAAATAGACCAGAATGGATGGTCATAAAGGTTATTCCAGTTATTCCACCTGAGCTTAGACCATTAGTTCCTCTTGATGGAGGTAGATTTGCAACTTCTGATTTAAATGATCTTTATAGAAGAGTTATTATTCGTAATAATAGACTTAAAAGATTAATGGAAATTAATGCGCCAGAAATTATTTTAAGAAATGAAAAAAGAATGCTTCAGGAATCTGTTGATGCATTATTTGATAATTCAAGAAAATCTGCAGCTGTTAAAACAGATGGTAAACGTGCTTTAAAATCTCTATCAGATGCTTTAAAAGGAAAGCAAGGAAGATTTAGACAAAATTTGTTAGGTAAAAGAGTTGATTACTCTGCTCGTTCAGTTATTGTTGTTGGCCCTGAATTAGCATTACATGAGTGTGGTTTACCTAAAGATATGGCTGCTGAGTTATATAAGCCTTTTGTTATTAGAAAATTAATTGAAAGAGGTATTGTTAAAACAGTTAAATCTGCAAAAAAAATTATTGATAATAGAGAAGCTGTTGTGTGGGATATTTTAGAAAATGTTATGAAAGGTCATCCCGTGTTACTAAACAGAGCACCAACACTTCATAGACTTGGAATTCAAGCATTTCAACCAAAAATGATAGAAGGTAAGGCTATACAGCTCCATCCTTTAGCATGTGCAGCTTTTAATGCTGATTTTGATGGTGATCAGATGGCAGTACATTTACCTCTTGGTTCCGCTGCTATATTAGAAGCACAAGTCTTAATGTTGTCATCTCACAATATTTTAAACCCTGCTAATGGGTCTCCAATAACTATTCCATCTCAGGATATGATTTTAGGTTTATATTATATGACTAAGGAAAAAAAATCTACCAAAGAAGAAGTTGTTAAAGGGGAGGGTATGAATTTTTATTCTTTAAGAGAAGTGAAAATTGCATATAATGAAAAGAAAGCTGATTTACATGCCATTATAAATATTAAAAATATAGATAAAAATGGTAAAAAATCTATGATAAGAACAACTGTAGGGAGAGTGTTATTTAATGAATATGTTCCTTCTGGAGTTGATTTTGTGAATGAATTACTTACGAAAAAAGCATTACGTAGTATTATTGGAAATGTTCTAGAGATATGTGGTGTTACTGAAACAGTACATTTTCTAGATGCTATTAAGGATATAGGATTTAATATGGCGTTTAGAGGAGGTTTATCCTTCAACTTAGGAGATGTAATTATTCCAACTGAAAAAAATCATCTAATAACTGATGCAAATAATAAGGTTGATGAGATTAAAAATAATTACTCTATGGGTTTCATTACAAATAATGAGAGATACAATCAAGTAATCGATGTTTGGACAACAACAAATGCTAGATTAACTGATACAGTAATGAAAAATATTAGTTCCGATAAGCAAGGATTTAATTCTGTATATATGATGTTAGATTCAGGAGCAAGAGGCTCTAAAGAACAAATTCGTCAGCTATCGGGAATGAGAGGATTGATGGCAAAGCCAAAAAAATCTGGAGATCATGGTGAATCAATTATTGAAAACCCTATTACTACCAATTTTAAAGAAGGACTTTCAATTTTAGAATACTTTATATCAACTCACGGTGCTCGAAAAGGTTTAGCTGATACTGCTCTTAAAACAGCTGATGCTGGATATTTAACAAGAAGATTAGTTGACGTTGCACAAGATGTTATTATTACAGAAGAAGATTGTGGTACATTAAAGGGTTTAGAAGTATTTGCTCTTAAAGATAATGATGAAGTGTTAGAGTTATTATCTGAAAGAATTTCTGGTAGAATTAGTTTAAATGATGTTTTAGATCCTAAAACTAATAAGGTGTTGGTCAATGCAAATGAAATGATTACTGATTCTATTGCTAGAGATATTGAATCATCTGGAATTGATTCTGTTGAAGTTCGTTCTGCGTTAACTTGTCAATCTATAAGAGGTATTTGTCAAATGTGTTATGGTATATCATTATCTACAAATAGATTAGCACAAGTAGGAGAGTCAGTTGGTGTAATAGCAGCTCAATCTGTAGGAGAGCCAGGAACACAATTAACATTAAGAACTTTTCATGTTGGAGGTACAGCATCAAGATCTGAGGTTGATTCTTCAGTTGTAATTAAGAAAAACGGTGTGTTAGAAATTGAAGATTTAAAAACAGTTTCTTTTAAAGATAAACAAAATAATGTTAAAGAAATTGTTGTATCTAGAGCTGCTGAGACAAAACTAATTGATGAGGAAACTGGAGCTATTTTGTCAACATCAATAGTTCCTTATGGAGCAACAATTTTTATCAAAAAAGGAAAAGTTAAGGCTGGAGATAAAGTGTGTGAGTGGGACCCATATAATGCAGTAATAGTTTCTGAAATTGATGGTAAAATAAAATTTAATGATATTATAGAGGGTGTTTCATATAGAGTTGAGTCTGACGAACAAACAGGTTATAAGGAAAAAGTAATAATTGATAGTAGAAGTAAAAAAATATCTCCATCATTATCTATTGGTGATAAGACTTATTCAATTCCAGTTGGAGCTCATTTAGCAATAGAAGACGGGGAAAAAATTCATGCAGGTCAAATTTTAGTTAAAATTCCTAGGTCTGCTACTTCATCAGGAGATATTACAGGAGGATTACCAAGGGTAACAGAAATGTTTGAAGCTAGAAATCCATCCAATCCTGCTGTCGTTACTGAAGTTGATGGTTCAGTTTCATTTGGTAAAATTATTAGAGGAAATAGACAGATTATTATTACAACAAAATCTGGTGAAGAGAAAAAATATTTAATTAAATTATCAAAACATATATTAGTACAAGAGAATGATTATGTAAAGGCTGGTATGCCTTTGTGTGACGGAGTTATTACTCCGTCAGATATCCTTGCGATTAAAGGTGTTGTTGAAGTTCAACAATTTATTGTTAATGAAATTCAAGATGTTTATCGTTTACAAGGAGTGAAGATTAATGACAAGCATTTTGAGGTATTAGTTAGACAAATGATGCGCAAAGTTAAAGTGATTGATTCTGGTGATACTTACTTTTTAGAAGATTCTTTAGTTAGTAAAGATGCATTTCAAACTCAAAATGATAAGTTATTTGGAATGAAAATTGTAATTGATTCGGGAACCTCCGAAACATTAAAGCCTGGACAAATAGTCTCTGCTAGACAACTAAGAGAAGAGAATTCAAGAATTAAAAGAAAAGATGGGAAAGTAGTTGAAGCTAGAGAGACTATATCCGCTGTAGCAGCTCCTGTTTTACAGGGGATAACAAGAGCATCCTTACAAGTTGATTCATGGATTTCTGCAGCATCTTTCCAGCAAACTACAAAGGTTTTAAATGAAGCAGCAATTAGTGCAAAACGTGATCATTTGATTGGATTAAAGGAAAATGTTATTATTGGTAAAAGAATACCTGCAGGTACTGGATTAGTTCATGCTAATGATACTTTAGTTGGCTCTCAAATTGAGTATGATAAATTACATGAAAATGTTGAAGAATCAGACGAATTAGTTGATTCAATAAAATAAATAAAGTTATGACACAACAAAAAAAGAAAGATGGTTTAAATATTGAATTGACTGAAGAAGTTGCTCAAGGCGTATATAGTAATCTTGCTATAATAAATCACTCTCCTTCAGAGTTTGTTATTGATTTTATTCAGATGATGCCTGGTGTTGTAAAGGCGAAAGTAAAGTCAAGAGTTATATTAACCCCACAACATGCAAAACGCTTAATGAAAGCTTTATCTGATAATATTAATAAATTTGAGAATCAACACGGAGATATAAAAGATGTAGATCCAAATGGAGGTGTTCCAGTCAATTTTGGTGGTCCAACTCCACTAGCATAAAAAAAACCTGTTTTAATAAACTTTTTATAATATGATAAATAGTTTAATCTAAAAATGGGTATCTGTAGTCTTTTGCAGGTACAAATGTTTCTTTAATTGTTCTAGGAGAAACCCATCTTAATAAATTAAGTATTGAACCTGCTTTATCATTAGTTCCAGATCCTCTAGCTCCACCAAAAGGCTGCTGCCCAACAACAGCTCCAGTAGGTTTGTCGTTAATATAGAAATTACCTGCTGCATTTTCTAATTTTTTTGTAGCATGCTGAATTGCATATCTATCTAATGAAAATATTGCTCCAGTAAGAGCATATTCAGAAGTAGATTCCAACAAATCTAATGTTAAGTCCCATTCTTCAGTATTATATATATATATTGTTATAACAGGACCAAAGATTTCTTCAACCATAGTTTTAAACTTTGGATTTGACGTTACAATTACTGTTGGTTCAATAAAATACCCAGTTGATTTGTCATATGATCCTCCAGAAATTATTTCTGCATCATCACTTTGTTTGGCGTATTCTATATATGATGTTATTTTATCAAATGCTTTTTCAGAAATTACTGAATTAATAAAATTATTTGGATCTTCTGGAGAGCCAATTTTGAAATTTTTGATATCATCTGTAATTTTGATTTTTATATCTTGCCATAAATTTTGCGGAATATATGCTCTAGATGCTGCTGAGCATTTTTGTCCTTGATATTCAAATGCTCCTCTAGAAATCGCAGTTGCGACTTCATCAGCGATTGCAGATTTATGGGCAATAATAAAATCTTTACCACCAGTTTCGCCGACAATACGTGGATATGATTTGTATTTTTGTATGTTATCTCCTATATTTTTCCATAATGTGCGGAAAACATTTGTGCTTCCAGTAAAATGTAAACCAGCAAAATTTTTATTTTCAAAAATGACTTTAGATATTTTTTTTCCATCTACAGTTACCATGTTGATTACACCATCAGGAAGTCCCGCAGCTTTAAAAAGTTCCATAATAACATTTGCAGAATATATTTGTGTTTCTGCTGGTTTCCAAATAATAACATTTCCAAGCATTGCGGGAGCCGCGCATAGGTTTGCGCAAATTGAAGTGAAATTAAAAGGAGTTAAAGCAAAAATAAATCCTTCTAATGGTCTGTGCTCAAGCCTATTCCACATTCCTGCTTGTGATTCAGGTTGTTCTTTGTAGAGCTGACTCATATATTGAACATTAAATTTAAAAAAATCTATGAGTTCGCATGCCGCATCAATTTCTGCCTGCATCACATTTTTACTCTGAGCAATCATTGTTGCAGCATTAAGTTTTGACCTAAAAGGACCAGCTAGAAGATCAGCTGCTTTTAAAAAAATAGATGCTCTGTGTTCCCAATTCATGTTTGACCAATCTTTTTGGGCTTTCATTGCTGCTTCAATTGCATTCTCTACATCTCTTTCTGATCCATAGTTGGCTGTGCCAATTTCATGTGAGTGATCATGAGGGGGTGAAAGAGTTCTTTTGTCCTGTGTGTATACTTTTTTATCACCTATATACATAGGGATGTCGATATTATTGTTATACATTTTTTTATATTCATCAAGAACTTCAATTCTTTCTGAACTATTTTTTTTATATTCTTTTACAGGCTCATTTACTGCTATTGGTATATTGTAGAATCCGTTTGCCATTTTGTAATTTTATTTATTTACAAATATATGATAGTAATGCTAATTGTTGAAATTTAATTTAAACTTTTAAAATAAATCATTACTATCTTTCTTTAAAAATCCAATTAATTTATCATAATTATTAATATGATCTTTAAGATATACATATATGTAATATTCATTATTTGTTTGATAGTGAGAACCTTCTATGTAGGCTATATCAACTATGTTATTGACTGAATCATGTAATGCATATTGATAATTATAAAAACCTTGCTTTAAAAATAGTGATTTTTCATATTTTTGTTTTTTATCATTGTAGACTAGCTTAAATTGATTATTAAGTTTCCAATCAGAAAAAGCTCCAATTAAATATAAGTTTCCATAATTAATTTGATTCATCTGTAAAGAAAAGTTGACAACTGCATAGTCAGATTCAATTGATGAATCCCACCCCTCTTTAACTTCAATAAAAAAATCTCCATTATTATCTGCCATTAATGAATAGTTATCAAATGTTTTTTTAAAATCATCGAAAAGATTAATTACATACTTATTTTCTACAAAAGTCATGTTCATGATTCTCTCAGAAAGAAATCTCAAACTTCTAATATCAAAATATCTAAATTCATTATTTGCCCAAAATAAATTTTCATCTTCGTAATCATAAATTAATTCATTGTTTTTAATGAAAAGAGGTTTTAGGTCAGTTATTGAATTAATGTCGTGATTATTTTGTTTGATATGTATTTTAACATCTGAAAAAGGGTCATTAATACTAATGTTTTTGTGTTCAATTGAAATATCAATTTCATGTTTTTTGTTTTTGTGTTTGGCAAGTGTTGCTCTTCTAACATTTGCATTTACAAAAACTTTTTTTTCAAGAACCATAAATCTTCTGGTAATTGCTAGTTTTCCATTTTCATCATAAATTTCGAAAATATAATTTCCAGAAAGTTTTGGAGAAATATTTTGAGATGGAAATTTAAATTGGTAATGAATATATTCCTGTTTAGTATTAAATGAAAATTCATAATTACTAATTTGATTATTTATAAAACCATCAATATATTCATTTTTATTTAAATTATTTTTTGTCCAGTCTTCATTACAAAGAGTAATTGTGTAATAATAGTTTTTTTTTATTGATTCAAGTTCATCAAATTTTATTATTAATTGATCCTTACTTTTTAAATTTATTATCGGTATTGAATTTATTTGATTTTTATTATAGCAAAGAACAGTTTTAATATTTTTATTAAAAATATTATTATTTTGAATTCTCTTTATTGTGTCATTTTGTTCTATTTTGAATGTAATTTCTTTTTGACTACTTATAATTTCCTTTTTATATAAACATGAATTTAATGAGAATATAACTATCAAAAATGTAAAAATATAAACTCTTAATTTCATTTAAATGTAATTTTAATTAGAATGATTCTAAATAATGAATTTCTTAGTAAATATACAATAAAAATGTATGAACATATAATTGTAAAATTATAAATTTGCAAACAAAAATTTAACTAATTAAGTATGTCGAAGGAAATTCGTTTGAAGAAAGGACTTAATATAAATCTTTCTGGTGATGCAGATAAAATATTTGCTTCAATTAAAGCTAGTAATAAGAGCCTTAGATACGTAGTTAAACCAACAGATTTTCATTCATTAAAACCTAAACTTTTTGTTAAAATTGGAGATAAAGTTAAAGCTGGTTCTGTGCTTTTTTTTGATAAATCTGATGATAGAATAAAATTTTGTAGTCCAGTTAGTGGAGAGGTAATAGAAATTAATAGAGGAGAAAAAAGAAAGATTTTAGAAGTTGTGTTAATAGCTGATAGTGATATTTCTTATGAAAAATTTCAAACTGCAAGTGCCAATGATTTATCAAGAGAACAAATTATTGATGCAATGTTAAAGGGTGGTGTGTGGCCATTTATCAGACAACGACCATATGATATTATTGCTAATCCTTCAGATTTACCAAAATCTATTTTTATTTCTGCTTTTAATTCTACTCCACTATCAATTGATAATGATTTTGCATTATATGGAATGGATGATTTATTTCAAAAAGGATTAGATTATATTGTAAAATTAACTGAAGGAATAACACACTTAAATATTGATGCAAATACTAATTCATCACAACTTTTCTCGAACTCTCAAGGTGTTCAAATTAATAAATTTACAGGTCCTCATCCTGCAGGAAATGTGGGTGTTCAAATACATCATTTAGACCCAATAAATAGAGGTGATGTTGTTTGGTACCTAGAGCCTCAAGATGTTATTGCTATAGCTAGACTATTTACTGAAGGGAAATATGATGTATCTAGAATTATTGCTTTATCGGGATCACAAGTTATAAAGCCGAGATATTATAGAGTAATTTCTGGATCATGTATTGCTGATTTATTAGATAATAATTTAAAGGAAGGTGAAAATAGAGTTATTTCAGGAGATGTGTTTACTGGTAAAAAAATAAATAAAGAAGGTAATATTGGTTTTTATGATACGACAATTACTGTTATTGAAGAAGGAAATAAGCAAGAGTTTTTAGGTTGGATACTACCAGGTATGCATAAGTTTTCTTCATCAAGAACCTTTTTTAGTTGGCTTAATCCAAATAAAAAATATATTATTGATTCTAATATGCATGGTGAAGAACGAGCATATGTAGTAACTGGTCAATATGAAAAAGTTTTTCCAATGGATATATATCCTTTGCAGTTAATCAAAGCTGTTATGATAGAAGATATTGAGCTGATGGAAAATTTGGGTATTTATGAAGTTGCACCAGAAGATTTTGCTTTATGCGAATTTGTTTGTACATCTAAGATGGAAGTTCAGAAAATCATACGTGAAGGTTTAGATTTAGTTAGAAAAGAAAATAGTTAAAATGAAAATATTTAAAAACATTTTAGATACAGTTAAACCTCATTTTTTAAAGGGAGGTAGACTTGAAAAAATGTATCCAGCGTATGATGCATTTGAAACTTTTCTTTTTGTGCCAGACCACACTACACATGATGGGTCACACATTAGAGATTCTATTGATTTGAAAAGAACTATGGCTTTTGTGGTTATTGCATTAATACCTTGTATTTTGTTTGGTATGTGGAATATAGGATCTCAATATCACATAGGTTTAAATAGTCTTTTGCCACAAAATGAACAAGTAACATATTCATTTATGGATAATTTTATGTTTGGTTTTTGGAAATTTCTTCCATTACTAGTTGTTTCTTATGCAGTTGGTTTAGCTGTAGAATTTGCATTTGCTATTTCAAGAGGGCATTCAGTTAATGAAGGTTATTTAGTTTCAGGTATGCTCATACCGTTAATAATGCCAATTGATGTTCCCTTATGGATGTTAGCAATTTCAGTAATATTTGCTGTTGTAATAGGTAAAGAAGTTTTTGGAGGCACAGGAATGAATATTTTAAATCCAGCACTCACTGCTAGAGCATTTTTATTTTTTGCATATCCTAAACATATGTCAGGAGATAAGGTTTGGGTCCATGGAGCAGGAACTGATGGATATTCTGGTGAAACTATTTTGGGCCAGTTAGCTACAAATACAACATCTTGGTTTGATTTAGAAAAGTGGGATATAAATGATGCGTTTTATGGGTTTATTCCTGGTTCATTAGGAGAAACATCTTTTTTGGCTATTTTAATAGGAGCATTAATTTTACTTTTTACAGGTGTAGGGAGTTGGAGAATAATGCTATATACTTTTATCGGCGGGTATTTGACAGCCCTATTATTTAATTTATGGGGAGCAAATTATTTAATGAGTACTCCCGCTCATGTTCAACTTTTAATTGGGGGGTTTGCATTTGGAGCAGTTTTTATGGCTACCGATCCTGTTACAGCAACTCAAACAAATAAAGGTAAAATCGTTTATGGCTTATTAATTGGTTTTTTTGCTATTGTAATTAGAGTGTTTAATCCTGCATATCCAGAAGGTATGATGTTAGCTATATTATTAATGAATGTTTTTGCTCCTTTAATTGATCACTATGTTATTGGATCAAATATTAAGCGAAGACTAAATAGAGCAAAAGTTAAAATATGAATGTAGAAAAAAATAGTTATACTTTTATTTTCGCTACAATAATGGTTTTAATTGTAGCTGCATTACTTGCTACAACTGCTATTTCTTTAAAGCCCCACCAAGAAAAAAATGTAGCCTTAGAAAAGAAGCAAAATATTTTAAGTTCCATCGGTGTTGATGTTGAAAGAAATATGGCAGATAAAGAATACTCGAAATATATTGTTGAAGAGTTGGTATTAAATAATAAAGGAGAAGAAATTGACGGTATAGCTTTCGATATTGACTTAGCCAAGGAGTTAAAAAAGGATTCAAAAGATCAATTATTACCTCTTTTTATCGCAGAAAAAGATAATTCAAGAAAATATATTATTCCTCTTAGAGGGAAGGGCCTTTGGGGACCTATATGGGGATTTATGGCATTAAATGATGATTTAAATACTGTCTATGGTGCAGTATTTGATCATAAAGCTGAGACTCCTGGACTTGGAGCTGAAATCAATCAAGGTTTTTTTCAGGAACCCTTTGTAGGTCTAAATATTTTTAAAGACGATAATCTTGTTTCGATAAAAGTTATTAAAGGAGGAGCTCCTGAGGGAGATAAACATGGTGTCGATGGAATATCTGGAGGTACTATAACTTCTGACGGTGTAACTGATATGTTGTTAGAAAGATTGACTATGTATGAGCCATATTTTAGAAATAATAAATTAAAGTTTGTTTATGAGTAAATCTTCATTACTTTCAAAAAAGGATAAAAAGTTATTAAGTGACCCACTTGATGATAACAATCCAATTACTGTACAGGTTCTTGGTATATGCTCTGCACTAGCTATAACAGTTAAACTTAAGCCGGCAGTAGTTATGGCGATCTCAGTACTTGCAGTTTTAACAGTAGGGAATGTTATTGTTTCTTTGATGCGAAAAATGATTCCATCAAGAATTAGGATAATTGTCTTTTTAGTTGTAATAGCAACGTTAGTTATTTTAGTTGATCAAATACTAAAAGCTTTTGTTTATGACGTCAGTAAAGAACTGTCAGTTTTTGTAGGATTAATTATTACAAATTGTATTATAATGGGAAGATTTGAAGCTTTTGCGTTAGCAAATCCTCCATATAAAGCATTTCTTGATGGTATTGGGAATTCTTTTGGATATGGGATAATATTAATCATTGTTGCATTTTTTCGTGAATTGTTAGGTTCAGGGACTTTATATGGATACCCTGTTTTGCAGAATTTTGGTATATACGAGATTGGGTATGAAAATAATGGTATGATGATTTTACCTCCAATGGCTCTTATTACAGTTGGAATTCTTATTTGGTGGCAAAGATCTAGAAATGAAAAATTAATTGAAGAGAAGTAGATATGCAAGATTTAGCTAATATTTTTATTAAATCAATTTTTATAGATAATATGGTTTTTGCCTATTTTTTAGGTATGTGTTCATATCTAGCAATATCAAAAACTGTTAAAACTGGAGTTGGAATGGGAGCAGCTGTTATTTTTGTACTTGGTATAACTGTTCCTATTAATTATTTACTTGAAAACTATGTTTTACAGGAAGGAGCTTTAAAGTGGTTAAGTACTGATTTTGAGTCAGTAGATTTATCATTTTTATCATTTATAATGTTTATAGCTGTAATAGCTTCTATGGTTCAATTAGTTGAAATGTTAGTTGAAAAATTTTCTCCAGCTTTATATAGCTCATTAGGAATTTTCTTACCGTTAATAGCTGTTAATTGTGCAATACTTGGAGGTTCTTTATTTATGCAGGAAAGAGCTTATAATGATATTATAGAAGCAACAGTATTTGGATTAGGTTCTGGTGTTGGTTGGTTTTTAGCTATTGTTGGAATTGCTGCGATAAGAGAGAAAATTAGATATTCGAATGTACCACCTGCTTTAAGAGGTTTAGGAATCACTTATATAATTACAGGACTAATGGGGATTGCATTCATGAGTTTTATGGGAATCAAGTTATAATTAACAGAAATTTGGAATGACATTATTAAATTCATTTACTATACTAAGTAGCTCAAGTTCAATAACAGTATTTAGTAGTATTATTGTTTTTTTATTTATAATTTTCACTTTAGTTGGTATATTATTATTTGTTAAATCAAAACTCTCTCCTGCTGGAAAAATAAAATTAATTATAAATGGAGAAAAGGAATTAGAAGTTGATGGAGGAAATACAGTTTTAACTACATTAAGTGATGCCGGTATTTTTCTTCCTTCTGCTTGTGGTGGTGGTGGAACATGTATACAATGCACATGTCAGGTTCATAAAGGAGGAGGAGGAATACTACCAACAGAAAAACCACATTTTACTAGAAAGCAAATTGCAAATAATTATAGATTAGGCTGTCAGGTGAAAGTTAAAGAGGATATGGAGATTGAAATTCCTGAAGAGGTATTTGGGGTTAAGGAATGGGAGGCAGAAGTTGTTTCTAATTATAATGTAGCTACATACATTAAAGAATTCATTGTAGAAATCCCTGAAGATATGGGTTATATTGCCGGAGGATATATTCAGATTAAAATTCCTGAAGGAGAAACAAAATATTCTGATATGGATGTAACAGCACACCCTCAAGATCACCCTGGAGAACCAAGTAAATTTGAGTCAGAATGGTCTAAAGGAACAATGAGAGATTTGGTTATGAAAAATGACGAGGATATAGTTAGAGCATATTCAATGGCATCTTACCCTGCAGAAGGAAGAAAAATCATGTTGAATGTAAGAGTAGCTGTACCACCATGGGACAGAGCGAAAAATGATTTTATGGATGTAAATCCAGGTATTGCATCTTCATATATTTTTAATTGTAAACCAGGAGATAAAGTAACTATATCTGGTCCTTACGGAGAATTCTTTATTAATGAATCTGATGCAGAAATGTTGTATATTGGAGGGGGTGCAGGAATGGCCCCTATGCGTTCTCATTTATATGAATTGTTTAAGACAATTAAGACAGGTAGAAAAGTTACTTTTTTCTATGGAGGAAGATCAAGAGCAGAACTTTTTTATATACATTATTTTAGAGATTTAGAAAAAGATTATCCAAATTTTAAGTTTCACTTAGTTTTATCTGATGCTTTACCTGAAGATAATTGGAAAGAAAAGAAAGATCTTGATGATCCAGATGGTGATGGTTTTGTTGGATTTGTACATAATGTAGTTATCGATAAATTTTTATCGAACCACGAATCCCCTGAAGATATTGAACTTTATTTTTGTGGTCCACCTTTAATGAATCAGGCCGTTATTAAAATGGCTGATGATTGGGGTATTCCTGATGAAAATGTTAGATTTGATGATTTTGGAGGGTAAAAGGTTTTATTTTTTATAAATCTTGATTTATGAAATATCTTTTGATATTCGTAATTTGTTTTTCTTCATGTTCCAGTAATAAATATATTTTAGTTACAAATACTGGAGATACACAAGGGACCTATTACTATATTAAATATCTTTCTGAAAATGGCAAGAGTTTTCAAAAGGGTATTGATAGTATTCTTAATTATATAGACCTCTCTCTATCTATTTATAATAATAATTCTATTATTACAAATATCAATAATGGTGATAGTGTTAAAACAGATTTTTTATTTAATTCTGTTTTTAAAATATCCAAAGAAGTTTACACAAAAACAAATGGAGCTTTTGACTGTTCTATTAGTCCTCTAGTAAATTACTGGGGGTTTTATAATTATAATGCTTCAAAAGAAATTTTTATAGATACCTCTGAAGTTACTAATTTGTTAGGTAGTATAGGTTTTGATAAAATAAAATTGAAAAATAATTTTGTTCATATGCCCAAAAATATGAGCCTAGATTTTAACTCATTAGCTCAAGGTTTTACTGTTGATTTAATAGGGTCCTATTTGAAAAATGAGGGGATAAATAACTTTCTGGTAAATGTAGGAGGGGAAAACTTAGCTAGTGGAACAAATCAAGATGGAGATCTATGGAAAATTGGTATAGAAAAGCCAGTAAATCATATTAGCAATGATTATAAAATTATTTTAAATTTAAATAACAAAGCAATTGCTACTTCTGGAAATTATAGAAAATTTCATGAGAGTAATGGGATTAAATATTCTCATGTTCTTGATCCTAATACTGGTTTTCCAGCAAATAACAGGTTGTTAAGTGTTTCAGTAATACATAATGATTGTATTATAGCAGATGCATATGCTACAGCCTTTATGGTTATGGGGGTTAAAAAGACAAAGAATTTTGTAAAAAGAAATAAAGATTTTGAAGTTTTTTTAATTTTTTCATCAAAAGAAAATGGAGATCTTGAGACCTATATCAGTCCTTCTTTGGAAAAGAGTGTAGTAGATTAGTTTTTACATTTTTCTTCAGGAAGTGCTCCACAAAGACCACATGCTTCACCTTCTTTATTTAAAAAAGGATTTTGACTTGCACATGTTCCAGAAAATTTTCCATTTTTTTTAATGAGAATTTTGATTGCTATACCAATTAATGATAAGCCGAGCATAAAAATTGTAATTAAAAATAATGTTGAGAAATTCATTTAAAATACTTTATTGCAAATTTAATATAAATAGCTTTAATGGTTAATTTTACAGAAACTATTATTCTATGCACAGTAAAATGAAAGCATTTGAACGTTTGCTTAATATTATGGATGAACTAAGAGAAAAGTGTCCATGGGATCAAAAGCAAACAATCCAAAGTTTAAGATATTTAACCATTGAAGAATTATATGAGCTATCTGATGCTATAATTGATAATGATATGCAGGAAGTCAAAAAAGAACTTGGGGATATTTTACTTCATATTGTTTTTTATTCCCGAATAGCTTCTGAAAAAAACTATTTTGATATTGAAGATGTGATTAATTCTATTTGTGAAAAACTTATTCATCGACATCCACATATTTATGGAGATACTAAAGTTGGTAATGAATACGATGTTAAAAAGAATTGGGAAAAGCTAAAATTAAAAGAAGGTAAAAAATCAGTTTTAGAAGGTGTTCCCAAATCACTACCGGCATTAGTAAAAGCTTATCGAATACAAGAAAAAGTTCGTGGAGTTGGTTTTGATTGGGATAATAAAAAGCAAGTATGGGATAAAGTATTAGAAGAAATAGAGGAGCTTAAAGTTGAAGTTTTAAATGGTGATCAGAAAAAAATAGAGTCTGAATTTGGTGATGTTATTTTTGCTCTAACTAATTATTCTCGTTTTATAAATGTTAATCCTGAAGATGCTATTGAAAAAGCAAATAAAAAGTTTATGAAGAGATTTAAAGTAATGGAAAAATTATTAAAAGATGAGGGTTTAAATTTTGATCAGATGAATTTAGAAGAAATGGATGTTTATTGGAATAAAGCAAAAAATATAATCAATACTTTAGAATAAATTTTTTGTATTTTTGGGTATATTACGTAATTAAAAAAATGAAAATGAAAAGAATAGTTTTATTCTGTTTAATATCAATATTTGTAAAATATAGTTTTTCTCAAGAAAAGTGTGGTACAGAATTTTATACATTGCAGTTAATGCAAAAATACCCTGAATATAATGATGCTAGATCTAAGGTTAATGTTGAAACAATAAAATGGCTCAAAAAAAATAAAGATAACTTAACTAAAAGTATAATTACAATTCCAGTTGTAGTACATGTTGTTTATAATACAAGTGCTGAAAATATTTCTGATGCTCAAATTTTTTCACAAATAGATGTTTTAAATGCTGATTTTAGAAGGACAAATAATGATGCCAGTAATACCCCTTCTGTTTGGCAAAATATTGCTGCTGATTGTGAAATAGATTTCTGTCTTGCAACTGTAGCTCCAAATGGTACTGCAACAACAGGTATTACAAGAACCAGTACTTCTCAAACATCTTTTTCTATCGGTAGTGATAATGTTAAATCATCTTCTAGTGGTGGGGTTGATCCTTGGCCACAGGATGATTATTTAAATATTTGGGTTTGTGATTTATCAGGAGGTATTTTAGGTTATGCAACACCACCATCAAGTTGGACCAACCCAAATGATGGCGTTGTTATTGGTTATAGATATTTTGGAAATACAGGAGTAGTTCAAGCTCCTTATAATAAAGGAAGAACAGCTACTCATGAAGTTGGCCACTGGTTGAATCTTGATCATATTTGGGGTGATAGTAATTGTGGAAATGATCAATGTAATGATACTCCTGTTCAACAGTCTTCTAATTATGGCTGTCCTAATTTTCCTTCTACTTCAAATTGTACAGGTAACGGAAGTAATGGTGATATGTTTATGAATTATATGGACTATACTAATGATGCCTGTATGAATATGTTTACAAATGATCAAAAGTCAAGAATGATTGCAGCAATTAATCAGTACAGACCTAATTTACTGAACCATAATTTATGTAGTGGAAGTACAAATCCAACATCATGGGATTGTATAGGGTCAGGTTGTGTAGATCCAGGAACAGGCAACGGAACATATAGTAGTTATAATGCATGTTTTGCTGCTTGTGAGTGTTCAGGAAATATATATCAATTAAGTGAAGGTTTTCAATCATTTTCATTACCTAATGATTGGTCTATTGATAATCCAGATGGAAGTCAAACATGGGAGATAAATTCAAATTATGGTTATAATAGTAGTAGCTCTATTTTTATTGAAAATTCTGTATACGCTGCCAATGGACAGTACGATGATTTAAATTCCCCAACATTTAATTTTACAACTGCAAACTCAATTAGTTTGACATTTGATTATGCGTACTCGCTATGGACAAATCCTAATTCTTCTCAAATTTGGTCTGATACTTTAATTGTATTAGTTTCTAATGATTGCGGATTAACTTGGCAAAAAGTATGGGAGAGAGCAGGGAATAATTTGGTTACAACCTCTCCTGTATATAATGAGTTTGAGTGGTATCCTTCATCAAACAACGATTGGAAATCTGCAAATATTAATTTAAATAATTATGCGAATTTAGATGGTGTAATTATTAAATTTAGAAACGTAAATCAATATGAGAATAATTTGTTTCTAGATAATATTAATATTAGCTCTGATGCCACAACTTATGTTTCTGAAGATTTATCAAATAATGCTATTTCAATATATCCAAATCCAACTACTGATTTTATTACAATTAATCACAATGGATTAAAGCAAATATATTCACTTGTAGGAAAAAAGATATTTGAAACAAATGATAAAAATATTAATGTTTCAGAACTTGCAGAAGGAATATATATTATACGAATTGAAAATCAAAATATTAGATTTTTTAAACAATAAATAAAATGAAAAAAATATTTAGTTTAATTTCTGTTTTCTTATTTTTAATTGAGATTACTAATGCTCAGTTTAATGGTTTTGCATTATATAATGCTCAAGGATCAAATACTACATACTTAATTGATGAAAATCAAAATATTGCACATACTTGGAATATGAACACAGAGTGTAATTACACAGTTGCTTTAAAAAAGAATGGTAATTTGGTAAGAGGAACTAAAACAAACACAAGTGTTTTTAGTAATGGAAATATTGCAGCTTCTGGTGGTAGAGTGCAAGAGATTGCTCCGGATGGTTCAATTGTTTGGGATTACACATATGTAAGTAATGATTATGTTAGTCATCATGATTTAACATTAATTGGAGATAATGTTTTGCTCACAGCATACGAAAAGAAAACAGCTAGTGAGTTAAATGCTGCGGGATTCAATAACGCATCATCTGCAAAATGGCCTACGCACTTTATAGAATTGGAGCCTGATGGTAATGGAGGGGCAAATATTGTGTGGGAATGGCATATTTGGGATCATCTTTGTCAAGATGTTGATCCTAATAAACCTAATTATGTATCTAATATTTCCGATCATCCAGAACTTATTGACATCAATATGATTTCTGGAGGAGGTGGAGGTCCAGGAGGAGGAAATAATGGAGATTGGTTTCATGTAAATGGTGTTGATTATAATGAAGAACTAGATCAAATTGTATTTTCATCTCGTTTTGCTTCTGAAATTTATATAATTGATCATAGTACTACAACTGCTGAGGCTGCTTCTCACAGTGGAGGAAATTCAGGAATGGGAGGTGATATTTTATATAGATGGGGAAACCCTTCAAATTATGGCTTTTTTGGACTTCAAGTGATACCAAATGCTGTTCATGATCCAAGATGGATTCCAAATGATGGAAGACCGTATGGAGGTTTTTTACAAATTTTTAATAATAGTGGTAACGGAAATAACCAATCTACTGTTGATGGAATAGAAACTCCTTGGGATCCTGTTACTAACACTTATATAAGAAATTCAGGTCAAGCTTTTCAACCTTTTTCATATTCTACTAGATATCAGTGTGCATACTCTGCAAACGGTCAGTCAGCATCTGATCGGATGTCTAATGGTAATATTTTTGTCAATGCATCTGGTGGTCAGGGTGGTGCTGGAGTAATGTATGAAGTTGATACATTTGGTAACATTATATGGGGGCCATATAATGCAGATTCACAAAAAGGATTTAGGTATGAATGTGATTATCCTGGAATTATTGCCTTAGAACCTTACATTAATACTGCAACAACTTCATGTTTTGATCACACATCATTAAATACTTATGGGTTAGAAAATGTTTTAATCTTTCCTAATCCAACAAACTACCAATTAAATATTGTGTTAGAGAATACGAAATATAATTATTTAAAGTTAGAAATTTATAATGTTTTTGGACAGAAAATTATTTCAAAAGTTTTAGAAAATGATAGTGATATTATTTCAAACAAGATTGATTTTTCTTCCTATAATAAATGTGTTTATTTTGTAAATTTAATAAGTAATGATCAAATTGTGTTAAGTAGAATGGTGTCATATGTTAATTAGGTTTATTTTAACCTTCATTTTATTTTTACAATTCAATTTATTTTCTCAGTCTAGCTTTTATGATATTGACACGGTAAGAGAGATACGTATTAATTTTTATGACTTAAATTGGGATTCAATTTTAGATAGTTTTTATATTGCTGGAAATAACGATAGAATACTAGCTGATTTAGTAATTGATGGTAATCAATACGATAGTGTAGGAGTTCGTTATAAAGGTTACAGTTCAGCAAGTGTTGATCGCTTGAAAAACCCTTTTAACATTAAATTAGATTATACTATTGAAGATCAAAGTCATGAGGGGGTAAAAAAAATAAAATTAGCAAATGGTTATCAAGATCCTTCTTTTATTAGAGAAGTTTTAAGTTATGAGATTTCTAGAAAGTATCTTCCATCATCACAAGCAAATTTTTCTAATTTATATATAAATGATAGTTTGTGGGGTTTGTATACAAATGTTGAATCTGTTAATAGCCCTTTTTTAATAAAACATTTTGATAGTAAGTATAATTCTTTTTTTAAATGTAATCCAGAAAATATTAATATTCAAATTGGAGGTGAAAATTCTAATTTAAGTCAATCTCATGGATTAGACAGTTTAAACTATATTCCATTTTATATTTTGAAGTCTGATTATGGATGGAGTGATTTATATAATTTAATTGATACCTTAAATAACTTTTCAGATAGTATTAATTATATACTTAATATTGATAGAGCTTTATGGATGCATGCTATAAACTATTCTTTAATTAATTTTGATTCATATGTTGGTTATTCTCAAAATTATTATTTGTATAAGTCCGTCTCAAATCAATTCAATCCGATAATTTGGGATTTAAATATGTCATTTGGAAGTTTTAGATTAACTGATGCTTCACAATTATTTTTTAATGGTTTTGATATTATTCAGGCACAAGAAATGGATCCTTTGATGCATTATAATATGGTATCAGTTTCTCCAAGACCATTGATGCGAAAATTATTTTCATCAGAAAGGAATAGGAAAATGTATTTAGCGCATATTAGAACCATAATGGAAGAAAATTTCGTAAATCAAGACTATTATTATAGGGGTCAGTATTTACAAGCTTTAATTGATCAAGATGTACAAAATGATACTAACAAATTTTACACATATCAGGATTTTCTATCAAATTTAAGCAATCAAGTCTCTTTATCTACGACTATTTGTCCTGGAATATCAGAATTAATGGATGCTCGCTCAAATTACCTTGCAAACTATGAAGGCTATCAAGGATATCCTGTTTTAAGTAATATTTTAGTTCCTCAAAATAATAATTTAGGAGATGATTTATGGTTAAGTGTACATGTCAATGATGCAAATTATGTATGTGTTTACTATAGATTTGGAGCTAATCAAATTTTTAAAAATATTGAATTATATGATGACGGATTACACAATGATGGATTAGCTGGAGATGGAGTATTTGGTGGTAAAATTAGTAATTGTAGTAATTCTTTAGACTATTACTTTTATGCAGAGAATGATAGTGCCGGTTCTTTTAGTCCAGAAAGAGCAGCATATGAATTTTATACTGCTAGATTTTCACTTCACTCCTCGGATATTGTAATTAATGAGTTAATGTCTAATAATGTTAGTGTTATTAATGACAATAGTGGTGTTTTTGAAGATTGGATTGAGCTATATAACACTACAAATTTTCATATTTCAATCAATGGTTTGTTTTTAACTGATACAGTTTCAAATTTATTTAAATGGAAATTGCCAAATCATGTTATTGCACCAAATTCATATTTTACAATTTGGGCTGATGAGGATGGTCACCAAGGATTTAAACATGCAAATTTTAAATTATCAAATATGGGTGAAACTGTCATATTATCACAGTATGATAGTACAATAGTTGATTCAATAACCTATCAAAGTCAAATTGATAATATTTCATTTGGTAGAAGTCCTAATGGATTCGGTTTTTTTGATATGTTAACTCCAACTTACAATTCAAATAATGATTTTCCTAATCCAATAAATGAAATAACACAAAATGTTTTGGTTTTTCCTAATCCATTTAATGAATTTATTTACTTGCAAGAAAAGTGCGATATACAGGTGAGAGATATACTAGGAAAGATTATTTATAGCGATTCAGTTAAGCAGCTAAAAACCTCTGATTGGAACTCTGGTATTTATTTTATACATTTACTTAAACAAAATCAAACTATTAAAGTTATTAAATTATAAAAATGAATAAATTATTATTTTTAGTTGTATTTTATTTAACCTGTTTTACTTGTAGTGCTCAAACAATTATTAATTATACTACAGCAGATGGTCTTATAGATAACTTCGTAGAATGCATCGATGTTGATATAGATGATAATATTTGGTTTGGTACTAGTATGGGTTTACAAATGTATGATGGTACAAATTGGTATTTATGGGATCAATCAAGTTTCCCTAGCTTATTATCTAATAATATTAAGGCTATAAAAACAACATCAAACGGTGAAATATGGGTGGGTTCTGATTATGGATTAAATAGATTATTATACGGTGTTCCTGGTAGTGTTTGGCTTTCTTATACTACTGCTGATGGTCTTGTAAATAATCAAATAAAAAGTATTGATGAAGATGATAGTGGAAATATTTGGGTTGGAACTAGTCAGGGAGTTTCTGTTTTTGATGGAAGCTCATGGACATCTTATGCTTCACCTGATCTTCATTGGAGCGGTGTCTCATCTACAGCTTTTGATTCTAATGGGGATAAATGGTTTGCTTCTCCTCTTGGAGGTATAACGCATTTTGATGGAATTAATTTCACAGTTTATGATACCTCAAATGGCTTACTATCTCAAAATGTTACTGATTTAGTTATTGATTATCAAAATAATAAGTGGATAGGAACTGGTGGAGGTATTTCAGTATTAGATCCATCAAACACATCATTTATCCATTATACTCAAATGTACTCATTGTCTCCTCCAGATACTTTAAATCCTGTAGTTGATCTTGAAATTGACTCTTATGGAAGGTTGTGGTCAGCTATTTATGTTGGATACTTAGCAAAGGGAGGTATTGCAATGTTGAGTGCTAATCAATGGAGTAATTTTGATGTAATTGACGGTGTGATTGGACAAAATATTAGAGCTATTTCTATTGATTCAGAAAATAGTGTTTGGATTGCAACCAGTACTGGAGTATCAAAAATTCTTTCACCACCAAATTTATTGCCAAATTCTCTAAAAAATAATTTTTCTTTTTTTCCGAATCCTACTAAAAAACATTTGTCTATTGTAGATAATGATTCAGAGATTCAAGAAATCTTCATTCATAATTCCATTGGTTCTTTAGTTTACATAGATGTAAACTTTTCTAAATATGATGTTATTGATATATCATTATTTAAACAAGGGTTGTATTATATAACTTTTAGATGTGGTGATTTAAATTTTACAAAAAAACTAGTAATATCTCAATAGATTCTTTTTGTTATAATTTATTAACTTTACAAAAAAATAACGTTTCGATAATGTTTAGAAAATATTCATTTTTCTTCTTTCTCTTTTTTTCGTTCACATCTTTCACTCAAAATGTTTTTGACTTAGGTGTTCGTCAGATAGAGATTTTTTTTAGCGAGCCTAATTGGAATGACACTCTACATGCTTATTATTCTAATAATCTAGATCAGCGATTAATTGCAGATTCAATAATTATAGATGGTGAAGTAGATCAAAATGTTGGAATAAAATATTTTGGAAATAGTTCTTACAATACAAATAATGTTAAAAACCCAATTGATATACAGTTAGATTATATACAAAATGGTCAATCTATTGATCGCTATAATAGATTAAAGCTATCGAATGGATTTAGAGATCCTTCTTTTGTAAGAGAGATTTTGGCATATGAAATTGCTAGTGATTACATGCCTGCGCCAAAAGCAACATATGCCAATTTATATATTAATGGGAATCTAATTGGGTTATACTCGTGTATTCAATCAGTTGATGATGATTTTACTAATGAAAATTTTTATGAAAGAAGAGGTCCATTATTTCAGCTTAAAAATACAGGGATTAGTGTACCAGGTTGTTCTGGACAGCTAGGTATATTTAAGCATTATTCAGATACAAATTGTTACCAAAAATCCTATGATATGCTTTCATCAAATGATTGGCAAAAGTTAGGTAATTTTCTAGATACATTTAATAACCATTTCTCTGATGTTGAAGTAGTAATGGATATTGATAGAGCACTTTGGTTTATGGCTTTTGAGAATTTAATTGTTGCATTAGATGGTCCAATAAATTCTATTGCAGAAAATTTATATTTATTTAAAGATAATAATGGTAGGTTTTCTCCTGTTTTATGGGATATGAACATGTCCTTTGGGTCTTTTGCTGCAGGACTATCAAATCCTGTTTCAAATAATGATTTACAAGAACTTGCTGTTTTTCATGAGTCAGCAAATATTAATAATAAGCTTACTAATAAAATATTCTCAAATGAAAGATATAAAAAAATGTACATAGCACATATGCGTACTATTTTGAATGAAAAATTTGCCAATAGTTTTTATTTAAATCGTGCTTCATTTTTACAATCTTTGATTTTAAATGATTTTAATAGTGATCCAAATTCTTTTTATAATCAAACTCAGTTTACTGATAATTTAAATAGTTCCGTTGGTTTAAATCCTGTAATTGGATTGAGTGAGTTAATGAGCACCAGAGTATCATATTTACAATCATTATCCGAATTTTCTACAAATGCTCCAATTATAAGTAATATTAATCCTAATCCCGCGGCTGTCTTGCCTCATACCTCTGTATATATTACTGCTCAAATTGCAGATGTAAACTATGCTTATTTAGGATATAGATTTAAGTTTTCTGATAAATTCACTAAAATTCAAATGTATGATGATGGAAACAACGGAGATGGTGTTGCTGGTGATGGAATATATGGAGCATTGTTAGATGTTGATGCACGTGATATTCAATATTATATTTATGCTGAAAATAATGATGCTGCTATTTTTTCACCAGAAAGAGCGGAAAAAGAATTTCATCAGATACCTGTCGTGAGTGGTTTAGTTATTAACGAAATAATGGCTACTAATTTAACAGCAGTGCCAGATCAAGATGGAGAGTATGATGACTGGGTAGAGCTATATAATGGAAATAATTTTTCTTTAAATTTAAATGGTTATTATCTTTCAGATAATGAAAATGATTTATTTAAATGGTCATTTCCAAATATTAGTATTGCTCCAAATGATTATTTAATTATTTGGTGTGATACCGCAGGCAGTTCTCAAGCAGGTTTACATACTACTTATAGACTGTCAGCTGAACAAGAAGAAGTATATTTGAGTGATCCAAATGGAAATGTAATAGATGCTGTTCATTTTGTAAGTATGATTACTGATCAAGGTTATGCTAGAGTTCCTAATGGAACCGGTATAATGAAATATCAAAATCATTCTTTTGATGCTCCTAATTCTACTCCAACATTTTTAAATGAAGATTATAATAAAATAAATTTTAGAGCATATCCAAATCCATCTAATAACGTAGTTTATTTATTAGGTGTCTCAGGAAATATTAGCGTATTTAATGTTATGGGTGAAAAAATATTTGAAGATATTGGTATTAAAACTATAGATATTTCTAAATGGAAAAGTGGTATATATTTAATTCACGCAAATGAACAGATTGTTAAAATTGTAAAACAATAATTATGAAAAAAATATTTTTAGCTTTTTTATTATTATCTTTTTTTATTGCTTGTGATAAAGAAGCAGGAGAGGGTGGGACTTCATCTATAGAAGGTCAAGTATGGGAATTATTTACATATCAAGATCCATTTACTGGAAGTTGGGATACTACATTTTACAGGCTAGATTCAGGAAAAGATGTATACATAATATATTCTGATGATGAAGGAGAAATATATGATGATAAATTTGAAACAGATTACAACGGAAGATATAGATTTGAGTTTTTAAGAAAAGGAGATTATACTATTTATGTATATGCGGATAGTACTGATATAAATATGGTGAATTATGATTATCCAATTTTTAAGCATATCACAATAGATGAGGGCAATTCTATTGTATTAGTAGAGGATTTTATAATTGAAAAGAATCAATAAGTGAGTCATTTTAAAGATTTGATAAAAGATTTTGATCCGATTACTCTGGATGAAATGGATGAAGTGAAATTGATGAGTAGAACTGATACAAAGTTTGCATTTAGTTCCGCAAAATTACCACAACTACTTTCTCGTATGTTGCCTTTTTATAGAATATTAAACATTAATAATAAGCTTATACACGATTATAAATCGTTATATTATGATACATCTGAGAATAAGTTTTATCTTGATCATCATAATAATAGAGTTAATAGAAATAAAATACGTTTTAGAGAATATGTTGATAGTGGATTAGTTTTTTTGGAAATTAAAACAAAAAATAATAAAGGGAAAACTATAAAAAAGAGGATGAAGGTAAAAAGTATTAGCGATAAATTAAATTCTGAACAACAAGAGTATATAAATAAAATAATTGGCAATGAAATTTCTGTTGAGCCAAAGCAATGGATTAACTTTTATAGAATGACTTTTGTACATAAAAAACAAAAAGAAAGGTTAACTGTTGATGTTGACTTAACATTTAGTGAAAATGATAAAAAAGGTGACTTAAAGAATATTATCATTGGAGAAGTAAAGCAAGAAAGAATGTCAAGAAGTTCTGATTTTATGAGAATAGCTAAGGATTTAAATATTTTACCAATAAGAATTAGTAAATATTGCATGAGTACACTTTCCTTGCATCCAAATTTAAAATCTAATAGATTTAAGCCAAAAGTTTTATTTATAGAAAAATTAAAAAATTATAATTTAAATTAGAAAAATGAAGAATATTAAAATCATAGAAACAATGAGTTTATTTAAAATATTTACTGTTTTCTTTTTTTTGTTAGTTACTAATAGTAATGCACAAGAAAATTGGCGTAATGACTATAATATACCAAAAGAAAATATTGAAGAAAATGACAAGTTGTTAGATAATTTGTCAAGAACAGAGTTAGATTATCAAGAAGCAATAAAACAGCTTAAAATAGAGAAACTTACACTTTCTTCTTTAGACGATCAGGATAGAATTGAACAAATAGATGATGAAATAAAAATACTTGAAGATCAACTTGATGAATTAAGAAAACTTAATGAAGATAATATTAATGAAAATAAAAATCAATATTTAGGTACTCCTGTTTTTGATAAAGAAGATTTTTGGAAATTAATTATAAAGGGATTATTTAATTTTATTATAATATTATTAATTGTTAGGTATATTTATTATCCTGTAACAAAAAATAAAGACTATTTATTTACTTATTTTTTGATAAGTTTAACTGTCTTTTTACTATGTTTTTTACTTGATAATGTAAAACTTGAATTAGGATTTGCACTAGGATTATTTGCGATTTTTGGGATTATTCGATACAGAACAGATCCTATTCCAATTAAGGAAATGACGTATCTTTTTATTGTGATTGGTGTTTCAGTTATCAATGCTTTGGCTAATAAAAAAATTAGTTATGCTGAATTATTTGCAGCTAATATGATTATTGTTTTTGCTACATTTGGCTTAGAAAGGTTATGGTTACTTCGTCATGAAACAAGAAAGAACATCACTTATGAGAAAATTGATTTAATCGCTCCTGAAAGAAGAGAGGAGCTTATTGCTGATTTAACAGAGAGAACAGGTTTAAATATTGTTAGAGTAGAAATAGGGAGGATAGATTTTCTTAGAGATACAGCCAATATTCGTGTATTTTACTATGAAAAAAATTCTAATTAGTATTTTTATTTTTTCTTCTTCTTCATTTTATCTAACTGCACAAGAAAATGATTTTCAAAGTTGGCATTCTATGTCCTTGAAAAAGGAAATAAATAAAACAACAGATTTCAACTTAAAAGCAGGAGTTAGATTTAGAGAGAATTCATCATTGTTTGATAAGAACTTTATAGATTTAAGATGTAAAAAGGAGCTAAATAAAAGAATTTCAATATCGGTAGGCTATCGATACATTAATAGTTGTAATAGAGAATTTATCTTGTTAAAACAAAATAGATTTTACTTTGATTTAAATTATAAAAATAAGTTTTCTAAAAGATTATCTTACTCTATTAGAAATCGCTGGCAAAATCAAACATCAATTTATAAATATGAAAGAGTTTTTCGTCAAAAATTTTCTTTAGAATATAATGTAAGAAAAACAAAAATAACTCCATATTGTGCAGTAGAATATTTTTCAAACTCCTTTGATCAAATAAATAAGCTTAGATCTACTATTGTGTTATCATATCCTATTTCAAAAGATATTGATATAGATTTTGCATATAGAATACAGAATGAGTTCTTAGTTAATAATCCACAAACTATTTTTATATTTGAAAGTAAAATATCATATTCACTTAAATGAAAAAAAAGGAAATAAATCTTAAATTTTCCCAGGGCATTCTCTCAGAAATAGATCAATGTGATCAAGAACTTGTTAACAATGCTATAGCATCTCTTAAAGATGCTTATGCGCCTTACTCTGGTTTTCAAGTAGGTGCCAGTATATTACTAGAAAATGGTGAAATTATTAATGGTTCAAATCAGGAGAATGTTGCCTATCCATCTGGGTTATGTGCGGAGAGAGTCGCTATTTTTTATGCAAGTTCTAATTATCCAAATATTAGAATAGTTAAAATGGCTATATCTGTTCAAGCTGTTGATTTTAATATCAATGACGTAATTTCTCCTTGTGGAGCATGTAGACAAGTTATGGCTGAATATGAAGAGAATCAAAACCATCCAATTCAAATTATTTTACATTCTCCAAATAATGATATTTTGATAGTAGATAGAGTTCAAGATTTATTACCTTTTATGTTCAAAAGTCCTCATTTAAAAAAACATTAAATTTTAAATCAATGCATATACTTACAACATCAATTGAATATTTAAAAGGTGTTGGTCCTGTAAGAGCTGATTTATTAAAAAAGGAACTTAAAATTTTTACTTTTAGAGATTTATTATTTCATTTTCCATTTAGATATATTGACAAAAGTAAAATTTATCTTATTGCTGATTTAACACCTGAAATGCCTAATATTCAGTTATTTGGAAAAATTATAAAAATTGAAGAAAAGGGTCATAAAAAAAGTAAAAGATTAATAGCATCTTTTCAAGATAACTCTGGCGTGATCGAATTGGTATGGTTTAAAGGATTAAGGTGGGTTAAGTCTTCAATAAAATTAAATTCTAAATATCTTGTTTTTGGTAAACCTTCTTTTTTTAAGGGGACATATAATATAGTTCATCCAGAGATTGACTTAAAAGAGGATAATGATAATTTTTTTGCAACTGGTTTTCAAGCAGTTTACCCTTCAACTGAATTATTAAATGCAAAGGGGTTAAACAGTAGAGCAATTAGTAAATTAATTAAAACATTACTTCCTTTGCTAAAGGATTGTTTTGTTGAAACCTTATCTCCAGATATTATTTCTAAATCAAATCTCCCCAGTAGAAAAGAAGCTTTTTTTAATATTCATATCCCTAAAAATACAAAAAGCTTAATTCGTGCACAAAAAAGATTAAAGTTTGAAGAATTATTTTTTTTCCAATTACATTTATTAAAAACAAAAGTTAATAGACAAGAAAAGATAAAAGGATATTCATTTGAAATTTTAGGTAATAATTTTAATAATTTCTACCAAAATTTCTTACCATTTGATTTAACTAATGCACAAAAAAGAGTTTTAAGAGATATACGTAATGACCTAAAATCTTCAAAACAAATGAACAGATTGCTACAGGGAGATGTAGGTAGTGGAAAAACTTTAGTTGCATTGCTTTCAATGCTTATTGCTGTAGATAATAAGTATCAAGCATGCATTATGGCCCCAACAGAAATTTTAAGTCAACAACATTTTCAATATTTTTCTGACTTTTTGAATAGTTTAGATATTAATATTGCATTATTGACAGGCTCTACTAAAGCTAAATACAGAAAAACAATACATGAGCAGTTAGAAGATGGAAGCATAGATTTACTGATTGGGACACACGCATTACTTGAAGATAGTGTTAAGTTTCGTAATTTAGGTTTAGTAATTATTGATGAGCAACATAGATTTGGTGTTGCTCAACGTGCTCGATTATGGAAAAAAAATAATCGTCCGCCTCATGTTTTAGTAATGACAGCGACACCTATTCCAAGAACTCTTTCTATGACACTTTATGGAGATTTAGATATTTCCGTTATTGATGAACTTCCTCCTGGAAGAAAGTTAGTTAAAACTACATGGAAATCTGATTCTTCAAGACTACAAGTAATTAATTTTATCAAACAACAAATAAAAAGCGGGAGGCAAATTTATATTGTGTTTCCTTTGATTGATGAAAGTGAAAAATTAGAATATAAAAATTTAGTTGAAGGAATTAATTCTATTGAAAGAGAATTTCCATTGCCTGAGTACCAGGTAAGTATATTACATGGTCAAATGAAGGCTGAAGACAAAGAATATGAAATGAAAAGATTTGTTGAAGGAGTTACAAATATAATGGTTTCTACAACAGTAATTGAAGTTGGTGTAAATGTGCCTAATGCATCTGTAATGATTATTGAAAGTGCTGAGCGTTTTGGTCTTTCTCAACTGCACCAGCTAAGAGGAAGAGTTGGAAGAGGTGCAGAACAGTCTTATTGTATTTTGATGAGTGGAAACAAGTTAAGTAATGAAGCAAAGGCTAGACTTTCTACTATGGTGGAAACAAATGATGGTTTTAAGATTGCAGAAGAGGACTTAAGGTTAAGAGGTCCAGGTGATATGATGGGAACTCAACAAAGCGGTATGCTCAATTTTAAATTAGTAGATCTAATCAAAGATAATAATATTTTAATTTTTGCTAGAAGAGAGGCCGAAAATTTGCTGCAAAACGATCAAAATTTAGAAAAAGCAGAAAATATTAATATTGCTAGAACATATTTTCCATACGCAAAAGAGAGATTAGGCTGGAGTAGAATTTCTTAAAAAAGAAGGGTAAGCTACTTATATCGCACCGCTACAACCTACTACCCTTGCTGCATTCCTGCCCTGGGGGAGTTCATAGGGAGCTGGTCGTACAAGACTTACCCTTGGTTGCAAAAATAAGATTATTCTAATAAGATTCAAATAATTTCTTGTCATGTATTTTATTTATATTTGACGAAGTTTAAAAAAAAAATGAAGGACAAAGAATTTATAAAAAATAAAGGCCTATATTTTGGTATATATTTATCAATTTTTCCTTTTTTTTATTTTTTATTTGATAATAATTTATCACTAAACATCTTCAAGTTAGTATTTTGGGTTTTGTGGATTATAGGAGTTTTTTATTTATTGTATATCTTCGGTAGAGAGTATAGAAATAATTATAATCTTTTTAATTTTAAGCAGGTATTCACTTTATTGTATAAAATATCTTTAAGAGGTCTATTAATTTTATTTGTAATTGAAATAATTTTATGGAAAGGTCTATTTGAAGAAAGATATATTAGTTTACAGACATCTCTCATGCAGCCATCCCTCAATGGTATAGAATCAATAAAATCTGAACTAAAGAAAGATAGTGCTAACAAAATAATAGGTGTAGTGGAATACCAAGAAAAATTAGAAAAATTGGAAAAATATAAAACAGATATCAATGATCAATGGAAAGATGGTGTGAAAATTAGTTATTTTATTAAAATTCTTATTGGGAGGCTATTTCTTTTTATATTTATTAATCTAATTCTAGCATTCTTTTTAAGAAAAAAAATAGTTATTTAAGCTATGGATATTAGTATTATTATTCCTTTATATAACGAAGCAGATTCATTATCTGAATTATGTTCATGGATTAATGACGTAATGAAAAAAAATAAATATTCATATGAAATTTTATTAATTGATGATGGAAGTAAAGATAATTCTTGGAACAAAATTGAAAATCTATCAATATCTAATTCAAAAATAAAAGGAATAAAGTTTAGAAGGAATTATGGAAAATCTGCGGCTATAAATGTTGGTTTTTCAAAAGCTAATGGATCCGTTGTAATTACTATGGATGCTGATTTACAAGATAGCCCTGAAGAAATTCCTGAATTATATAAAAAAATTAAAAATGAAAATTTTGATTTGGTTTCAGGTTGGAAAGAAAAGCGTTTTGATCCAATAAGTAAAACTCTACCTACTAAATTATTTAACTGGGCAGTTAGAAAAGCATCTGGAATTAAATTAAATGATTTTAATTGTGGCCTAAAGGCTTATAAATCTATAGTTGTTAAATCAATTGAGGTTCATGGTGAAATGCATAGGTATATTCCTGTTTTAGCTAAGTGGGCAGGATTTTCAAAAATCACTGAACAGATTGTAGAGCATCAACCAAGAAAATATGGCGTAACCAAGTTTGGTGTTGAGCGATTTATAAATGGTTTTTTAGATTTATTGACAGTTACTTTTGTCACAAGATTTACCAAAAAGCCAATGCATTTTTTTGGTATACTAGGATTATTAATGTTTTTTTTAGGCTTTATTTTATTTGCCTATATAAGTGGTAATAAGTTATACTATATTATTAATGATTTACCTGCTACTAATATTGCAGAAATGTCTGGTTTTTATATTGCGTTAACTGCTATGATTATTGGAGTTCAACTATTTTTGGCTGGGTTTATTGCAGAAATGATTTCAAGAAATAATTATGATCGTAATAACTATCAAATAGAAAAAGAAATTTAATTTATGAAAACTAATTTAATAACTGGAGCATGTGGCTTCGTTGGTAAAAATATGGTCTGGAGATTATTAGAAAAAACATCAGATCAACTTATTATAATAGATAATTTAAGTGTTGGTAAGCATCCTGACACTTGGATTGATCTTAAAAAAACACATCATTCTGATAATATGTGTGTTTATTCTAAAGATGGTATAGATCGTGTTTTTTTTATTGAAGAAGATGCTAGAGAAACTTTTCGTTCCTTGAGATTAGATGATTCGTATTTTAAAAAGAAATTTAATTTAAATTATGATACATTAAACGATGTTTTTCATTTTGCAGCTATTGTTGGTGGACGTGCAAAAATTGATGGTGACCCAATGATGGTTGCGTTGGACTTGGCAATTGATGCAGAGTTTTTTTATTGGATCTGTAATAATAAACCAAAAAGAGTTTTATATCCTAGCTCATCTGCAGCTTATCCAATCAATCTACAAACTGATGATGGGGCAATTGCTCTTAAAGAAACTGATATAGATTTTTCAAAAATGGGAGAGCCTGATATGACTTATGGATGGTCTAAGTTAACTGGTGAATATTTAGCTAAAATAGCTGCTAAATTTTATGGAGTACATATCACTTGTATTCGTCCGTTTTCTGGATATGGTGAAGATCAGGATTTATCATATCCTATACCCGCCATAGCAAAAAGAGCTGCGCAAAAAGAAGATCCTTTTGAAGTATGGGGAACGGGTCATCAGGGTAGAGATTTTGTTCATATTGAAGATGTAATTGACTGTATTCTTTTAGCTATGGATAAAATTAGTGATGGAACAGCAATCAATATTGGAATGGGAAGATTAACTACTTTTAGAGATATAATTAATGTTTTTTGCAAATTTGCTGGATATAAACCCACTATTAAGACTTTACTTGATAAACCCGTAGGAGTACACTCTAGGTATTGTGACATGCAGTACGTAAAAAATGAATTAAATTGGGAAGCAAAAATATCTTTAGAAGAGGGATTAAGAAGAGTATACGATAGAGCAATAGCTGATTTAGATAAGAAGTAATGCGAAAAGTTGTATGTCTTGGCCCAGGTCCAGTGTTCAAAGGAGGTATTAGTAATTATAATGTTTCTCTTGCAAAAGCAATTAATGATGAGCCTGAAACAGAAGTACATATTATTTCTTGGTCAGAACAATACCCTAGAATAATTCCACGAAAATATAAAGATGAGGTTAGTAAGAAAAAATTTCTAGACAACACATCTATTAATATTGAATATTTACTTAATTTTAATAAATTTAGTACTTGGAAAAAAACAGTTAATAGAATTTTAGAAATTAAGCCCCAAATTGTAATTATTCAATGGGCAATTGCAATTCAAGGAATTCCATTAAATTACATTGTAAAAAAATTAAAGAGACACACTGAAATTGAAGTAATAGGAGATCTTCATTTTATTATACAAAAGGAGGGTAGTATTTTAGATAATTTTTTAACAAAGATTACTTTATCATCAATTGGAACCTATATAACACACTCTTTAAAGACATATGATGAGCTTAATTTATTATTTAATAAAAAGCATAAACTAGCCACTAAAGATGGAGAAAGACAAATAAATAAACAACAAGTTATTAATTTATTTCATCCTGTATATAACTTATTTCAAGTTGATCCAAAATTTGATCAACAAAAATTTAAAAAAGAATTAGGATTAAAAAAGCATGTCTTTTTATTTTTTGGTTTTATAAGAAAATATAAAGGATTACATAATGTTATTCCAGCCTTTCATAAACTTGAGCAAACACGAGATGATGTTAGTTTACTTATTTGTGGAGAAGAATTTTGGAATACCGTTGATCAAAGAAAAATGTCTGTCAAAGTCAAGAAATTTATTTTTGGAATCGCAAAGAAATTATTTTTAAGGACAAATAATGATGAATCTCAGTATAGACCACTTGATATGATTGAAAAATTAGGGGTTCAAAATTGTCATGTTTTTTCAGATTTTATTCCTAACGAGGACGTAAATAAATATTTTCAGGTGTCAGATGCAATTTTATTATTTTATTCTTATGCAACTCCTTCTGGTGTTGAATCATTAAGTTATAATTTTAGACTGCCTGTACTTGCCACAAAAGTAGGACATTTTCCAGAGACAATAAATGATGGTGTTGATGGATATTTAGCTGAAAAAGAATCTATAAATAGTATGGTAGATTCGATGATTAAATCCATTGAAAGTCCTATTGATAAGAAAATGATTGATAAAAAAGCTGATAAGATGAGCTGGGAAAATTATGCCAACGCTATTTTATATAAGTATCCATATTCTAAAAACTAAATTTTCTTAAAAATTTACTTGTCTTTTCTTTTTATATTTGCTCAAAAAATTATGCGAGCAATTTGTTTTTCTTTATTTTTTTTAATTCCTTTTTTTGCAGTTTCTCAATCTATAAATTATGTAGATAACAGTGGTATGAAACAAGGAGTTTGGCAAAAGAAATACGCTAACGGTAATATTAGATATGAAGGTATGTTTAAGGATAATAAAGAGATAGGCCTATTTAGATACTTTTATGAAGATGGAAGTTTGAAATTAGAAAAAATTTTTTTTCATAATAGTATAGCGGCATCTGCGCATTTTTATTACAAGAATGGCGATATCAAATCTTCTGGTTTATATGTTAATAGTTTAAAAGATAGTACATGGAATTATTATGATTTTGATAGTGTTTTAATTATGACTGAGCAATATAAAAATGGTAAATTAAATGGAGTTACCAAAACTTTTTATAATGAAGGTACTATCTATGAAGTAAAAAATTGGTCTGATAACATATTAAATGGTGTATGGAAGCAATTTTATTTAAATGGTAATTTAAAGATGACAGCTTTATATAAAAATAATAAAAGAGAGGGGGAAGAGTTTTATTATTTTCCTAATGGCAATATTTTATCTACTGGATTTTATAAAAATAATTTGAAGATTGGGGTTTGGAAATACTATTTTGAAGATGGCACAATAGACACAACAATTAATTATAATGAGTAAAGGAAGAGTTTTGATGGCTATGAGTGGAGGTATTGATAGTACAATGGCTTCATTGATTTTACATGAATCAGGCTATGAAGTCATTGGTCTAACAATGAAAACTTGGGATTATTCTAGTTCTGGTGGAAATAAAAAAGAAACTGGTTGTTGTAGTCTTGATGCAATCAATGATGCAAGAAAATTAGCTGTAGACTGTGGTTTCCCACATACTATTCTTGATATTAGAGATGAGTTTGGGGATTATATTATTGATAATTTTGTTGAAGAATACATTGCAGGAAGAACCCCTAATCCTTGTGTTCTTTGTAATACCCATATAAAATGGGAAGCATTATTGAAAAGAGCTGATATGCTTGGATGTAAATATATAGCAACCGGTCATTATGCTCAATTAAGATATGAAAATTCAAGATATGTAGTTTCTAAAGGTCTGGATAATAATAAAGATCAGTCATATGTTTTATGGGGAGTAAAACAAGAATGTTTAGCTAGAACTATTTTTCCAATGGGAGGTTACCATAAAGAAGATATTAAAAAAATGGCAATTAGTAGAGGTTATAAAGATTTAGCAGCTAAAAGTGAAAGCTATGAAATTTGTTTTATACCTGATAATGATTATAGATCATTTTTAAAAAGAAGAGTTAATAATTTAGAATCTAAAGTTGCAGGAGGGAACTTTTTATCTACTAAAGGAGAAGTTCTTGGAAAACATGAAGGTTACCCCTTTTATACAATTGGACAAAGAAAAATTGGAATATCTTTAGGTTCAAAGCCAACTTATGTTGTTGCAATAAATCCTGAAGATAATACAGTCGTAGTTGGTACAAAAGAGGATTTGAAAATGCAAACTATGTATGTGCGAAACATAAATTATGTAAAATATCCTATGATTACAGATGGTATAACTCTTTTAGTTAAAATTAGATACAAGCATTCAGGAGAGATGGCTACCATTTTCAATTTTAAAAATAATTTAAAAGTTATCTTTCATAATAAAGTCTCTGGAATAGCACCAGGTCAGTCTGCAGCTTTTTACGAAGGTGATGATTTAGTAGCTGGGGGTTTTATTATGAAAAATTAAATTTTGGCTCACAAATTAAAATATAAAGATACCTTTCAGTTTTCTAATCTAATTTTAGATTACTTAAATGAGGATAAAAAATTAAAGCCCTTTATTAATTATTTTCCTCGTAAAGAAAATTTTTTAAAGCAAATAAAGCTTAAAGAAAAACAAAAAATAAATAGAAATGTTTTGGTTAATGTCTTAAAGACACAAAACAAAAGTTTAAAACTTTCAAAAAAAACTAATGATAATATTAGTTTAATATCTTACAAAAATACATTTACAGTTACAACAGGTCATCAGTTATGTTTATGTACTGGTCCATTGTATTTTATTTATAAAATTATATCTACAATTAATTTATGTGAACAATTAGCCGAACTAAATAAAGGATATAATTTTGTTCCAGTTTTTTGGATGGCTTCTGAAGATCATGACTTAGAAGAAATAAATCACATCAATTTATTTAAAAAGAAATTAAAGTGGAATACTGATCAAGCAGGTGTAGTTGGAGAAATGAGTTTAAAAAATATTGAAGAATTTTTATTTGAAATAAAAAATTCTTTTAAAGATTTTTCTAATAACAAGATATTATCCATGTTTGAGGAAAGCTATTTGAAACACAACAATTTAGCTGATGCAACAAGATTTTTGGTTAATGAGTTGTTTGGAAAATATGGCTTAGTTATTATTGATGCAAATTGTAAAGAACTTAAACAACAATTTATCAAACAAATAAAAAAAGATATTTTTTATAATACTTATTATGAATATTTAAAGAAAACTACTGATGATTTATCTAAATACTATAAACCACAAGCCAATATTAGAAAAATAAATTTTTTTGAAATTTCAAAAGGAAGGAGAGAATATATTACAGATGATTTTAAGAAAAAAAAGATTGAAAATAGTCCTGAAATTTTTAGTCCAAATGTATTGATGCGCCCACTGTATCAAGAAATTATTTTACCAAACATATCATATGTTGGAGGAGGTGCTGAAATTTCATATTGGTTACAACTAAAGTCGGTTTTTGATTTAGAAAACGTCCCTTTACCTATATTAGTTTTAAGAAGTTCTATTATGCTTATTTCTTCAAAGCAAAAAAAGGTTCTAATGAAAAAAGGATTTAATCTAAAAGATATTTTTCTCTCAAAAGAAGAGTTGCATAAAAAATATGTTTTAAATAATTTCAGTAAAGAAATTTCTTTAAATAAAGAGTACAAAAAGCTTAAAGAGATATATGAAAAAATTAGACTTAAAACTTCTGATGTTGGTTTGCAAAGTAGTCTACAAGCCCAAATTCACAAACAATTAAACTGGGTATCTAATTTTGAAAAAAAAATAATTCGAGAAAAGAAAAGAGAATGCACTAATTCTCTAAATCAAATTGATAAATTAAAAGAACAATTATTTCCTAATAATAAATTGCAAGAACGTAATGATAATTTTTTTCAACATAATATTTCAAATAATGATAAGCTAATTGAAATTATTAAAGGTGCAATTGACCCACTATCAGCTAATTTTGTAGTTTTGGAAATATAATTTATTTTTTATGAAGCATGAAAAAGTATTAATTGTTGATTTTGGTTCTCAGTATACTCAACTAATTGCAAGAAGAGTAAGGGAATTAAATATCTATTCTGAAATTCATCCTTTTAATAAATTGCCTGATATAGATATTAGGTGGAAAGCTATTATTTTTTCGGGATCACCTTATTCAGTACATGATGATAATTATCCGTATGTTAATTTGGATAATATAAAAGGTGAAATTCCGCTTCTTACTATTTGTTACGGTGCGCAATTTTTAGTTGCAAATTGTGGGGGAGAGGTGAAAAGGTCAGAACATAGGGAATATGGAAGAGCGAATTTAACATCTATTGATACAAATTCTAAGTTATTTAAAAATGTTTGTGCAAATTCTCAGGTATGGATGAGTCATGCAGATACTATTACTAAAATGCCTGAAGATTTTCTTTTATTAGCCTCAACCAATGATGTGAAATATACAGCTTTTAAAATTAAAGATGAAGATACTTATGGATTGCAATTTCACCCAGAAGTCTATCATACACTTGATGGCAAACAAATATTAAGTAATTTTCTGTTAAATATTTCTTTGTGTTCTCAAGATTGGACCCCCTCTACGTTTGTTAATGAATCAGTAAAAAATTTACAAAAGCAAATACAAAATGACAAGGTTATTTTAGGTCTTTCAGGAGGAGTTGATTCAACTGTAGCTGCAGTACTACTTAATCAAGCAATTGGAAGCAATTTATATTGCATATTTGTTGATAATGGACTTCTACGTAAAAATGAATATCAAAGTGTTTTAGAACAATACAAGGGTATGGGGTTGAATGTTACTGGAATTGATGCTAAAGATAGCTTTTATAGTGTATTAAGTGGAGTTAAAGATCCTGAAGAAAAACGTAAAGCCATTGGCAAGAAATTTATTGAGGTTTTTGACGAAGCATCAAATAATTTACAAAATGTTAAATGGTTAGCTCAAGGAACAATTTACCCTGATGTTATCGAATCAGTTTCAGCAACTGGAGGGCCATCTCAAACTATTAAGTCACATCACAATGTAGGAGGTTTACCAAAATATATGAAGCTTAGTATTGTAGAACCATTAAAAATGCTTTTTAAAGATGAGGTTAGAAGAATTGGTAAATCGTTATTAATTAATAATAAACTCTTGCAACGTCATCCTTTTCCAGGTCCTGGATTAGCAATTCGTATTTTAGGAGAAGTTACTGTTGATAAAATAAACATTTTACAAGAGGTTGACTATATTTTTATTTCTTCATTAAAAAAAGCTGGTTTATATGATAAAGTATGGCAAGCAGGAGCAATTTTTCTACCAGTACAATCAGTTGGTGTTATGGGGGATGAACGTACATATGAGCATGCTGTAGCATTAAGAGCAGTAGAATCTACAGATGGGATGACAGCTGATTGGGTACATTTACCTCATGATTTTTTAGCGAATGTTTCTAATGAAATTATTAATAAAGTTAAAGGTATTAACCGAGTTGTTTATGATATTTCTTCAAAACCTCCAGCAACAATTGAATGGGAATAAAGAGTCTTATATTAAATATTTTATTTGTTTTTTGTTGTAATTATATAATATCAGCTAAGGTGACAAGTGATACTGTTATTTTTTCTGATAAAAAGTTTGTTGAACATATTGTAGATGCAGGTGAGTCATTAAATTCAATTTCTAATTTTTATAGTATATCTTCTGAAGATATTAAAAAAGCTAACGATTTAACAAAAAATTTGTATTATAAACAAATACTTTATATACCTATTTATTTAAATTTTGAAAATACTGTTATTGATTCTAATAATTATATTTCTAATGAGATTGATACAAATATTACAAATGTTGCACTCTTTTTACCATACTATATTGCAAAAAATGATATACTTGAAATTCAAGATAGTCTTAAATATATTAATAAATATTATAGTAAGTCAGAATCTTCTTTATCTTTTCACCTTGGAGTTGAACTTGCTTTAGATTCTTTAATATCATTAGGAAAAAAAATAAATTTATTTTGTTTTGATTCAAATCAAGACAGTTTATCAGTTAGTAAAATTATTGAATCTGATACACTTAAGCATATGGATTTAATTATTGGTCCTATGTATTCTAAGCTTTTTCTTTTATTAAGTAAAAAATATGGAAACGATTCGACTAAAATTTTAATTTCTCCTTTGTCAAGAGAAAACAAAGCTAAATCATATTCTTCAGTATTTCAAATTGCTTTAACTCATTTGGGACAAGCAGAAAAATTAACTGAATATTTAATAGAATATAAAAAAAATGAAAACATCATAATACTTCATGATTCAAAATTAGTTAATATTTTAAATAGAGTTAAGTATAATTTTAAAAAAGAAAATTTAATAGTCAGTGATTATGATGTTTCTGATATTAATAATATTAAAAATATATGTAAGGATACTCAAAACATTTTACTTTTATCAACTAGCAAGGCTTTTGTTAGTAGAGTTTTATCCTCATTAGGTTCTCTAGATTCTCATTCTACTGTTTTTGCATTTGAAGCCTTGAAAACATATAGTAATTTAGATATTAATAATTTAATGAACCTTAATGTTCATATTATAAATTCACGTGGTATTGATTTAACTAATCATCATGATACAACTTTTGTTAATGCTTTTCAAAAAAAGTTTTTTGCAGACCCACAAAAGTACTCTAAAATAGGATATGATATTATAATGCATTTTATAGGAGATGCTAATATTTATAATTTTAGAAGAACTAAAGCAGGATGTTATGAAAATAGATTCGCTCCTATTTTTCATTATAAGGATTATATGTTAGAACGAGTTTTCTAACATTTTCTAAAAATCTATTTTTTTATATTTGCATTATGCGTATATTATCATTGTTTCTAATACAATTATTTTGTTCTATTTCTCTGTATTCTCAGACATACGACACCTTATCTATTTGTAATGGTGATAGTGTTTTTATTTATAATAATTGGCAATCACAAAACGGAGTGTACTCTGATGGTTTTAACTTTACGACACTAATAGTAAATCCTACACCTAATTTAACTGGTAGTTTTATTCTTAATGGCAATGCTACTCAACCAATACCTAATACATATGATTTAACTCAACCAATAGGAAATCAATCAGGTTCAGCTTGGAATAGTGTAACATTAAATCTTACGCAGCCTTTTAGTTTTGATGTAGATATGTTTTTTGGCTATAATAATGGTGGTGCTGATGGTATTGCATTTTTATTACAACAGGTAAATACAAGTGTTGGTACGAGTGGGGGAGGCTTGGGCTATCAAGGTATATCTCCTTCATTTTGTATAGAATTTGATACTTGGAGAAACTCAAACAATTCAGATCCATATTATGATCATATTGCTGTCCAAAAAAATGGTAATTTAAATCATTCAAGTACAAATAATTTACTAGCACCTGTGGGTTTCCCTCCAAACAATTTAAATATTGAAAATGGACAATGGCATAATGTGGTTTTTACATGGGATCCAAATATGTTTAATTTTAAGGTTTATTTTAATGGTATAGTTGTTGTGAATTATTATGGTGATATTGTTTCTGATATTTTCGCAAATAATCCCAACGTATATTGGGGTTTTACTGCTGCAACAGGTGGAGCAAATAATTTACAGAGTTTTCGTGTGAACTCTTTAGGTATTCAATTAACAGATATAACTATATGTAGTGAAGATACTATTCAGATAGATCCGCAAATAAATAGTAGTATTTATTCATATTTATGGACGCCTAATCATAATATTATTGATAATACAGTTCCTCTTCCTTTTATTTTTCCTAATACAACTACAAATTATTCATTTCAAGTTACAAATAGTTATGGTTGCTCATATTATGATTCATTAACCGTATATGTTAATCAACAGACATCAACCTTTTTAGACTTAGCTGTATGTAGTTCTTATGTTTGGCCATTAAATGGAAATACATATCAAGCTCCGGGTATTTATACTAATATAAGTATTAATACTGATGGATGTGTTCATACTGACTCTCTAAATCTGACTATAGCTAGTGGTGGATGTATTGATCCTCTGGCGTGTAATTATGATTCTTTAGCAATGTGTGATGATGGATCATGTATATATAATAGTGGAAATCCAATAATTATAAGTACTTGTAATGGACTAAGTGAAGGAGGAATAGGTGTTAGTGTTTCTCCTTTTGTAGCAAATAACAACTATTCTTTTACCATAGATAATTCTTCTTTTTTTAATTATGATGATACTGTTAGTAATTTATCTGCTGGTTTTTACAGTTTTGAATTTTTTATAAACAATATAAGTTGTGGAATACAAACTGTAGAGGTTACTAATTATTCTGCAATTAATTATACATTAAATACTATTAATGAAACATGCTCTGGTTCATCTGATGGAGTTGCATATGTAAATATGCAAGGAGGAAGTACACCAAATGGAACTATTTCTAATTTATCGTATTGTTCATCAAATCCTAATTCTAATTTTATAAATACTCCGCAAACAATAATTGAAGGTGTTCAATTGTTCGGAGATAACTTTTCTATTAATAATAATACGCAGTTATCTGCTGATTTTTACGAAGACTATACAGCTTCATTTTATGCTGATATTTCACCAAATCAAACTTATACAATTAATGTTACATTAGGAAATATGGGATTTTCTGCTTATGATCCTGAAGCTGTAAATGTTTATATAGATTTTAATATTGATGGAGATTTTATAGATCCTGGAGAGGATCTTGGCGTTATTTTGATTCCATCTGGAACTTGGGTTACTAATACTATTTATCCTTTTACATTTACAGTGCCTGGTAATGTGAGTTTTGGACCAACAAGAATGCGGGTTGTATGTATGAGTAATGCTGGAGGAGCAAGTATTAACATGGGGCCTTGTGAAAATCCAATTGGTTTTGGAACACCTTGGTTTGGAGCCACAGAAGATTATTCTTTAGTAATTAACAATAGTGTTGCTTGTTCATATTTGTGGTCTAATGGTGGTTTGTCAGACAGCATTTACGGTCTCTCTACTGGAACATATGATGTTTCAATTATAGATCAAAATGGTTGTATTTCTAATGAATCTGTATTTATTGATACTAATTATAACATAGCAGTCTCCGCAAGTCAGGATCAAATTATATGTCATTCAGGTTCTGCAAGTCAACTAACAGCAACTTCAAATTATAATGGTAATTACAGCTGGTTTCCTCCAACTTCTTTTATTAACCCTAATGTTCAAAATCCTGTTATTTCATCTAATTTAATAGCAACAACTACATTTGTTGTTACTTTGCTAGATAATAATGGTTGTTCTGCTATGGATTCAGTTACGGTCTCTGTAAACCCAATACCAAGTGTTACAATTTCAGCCATTCCTAATCCAGCGTGTCAAAATGATACAATTCAATTAATTGCCTCTACATCCTTCCCACTTAATCTATTTAGATTTCAGTATAACGAAGGAAATGGTTGGCAGAATATTATAACTACTAATAATGGAGGGTGGGGTAATATAAATCCCCAATTTTTTAATAATATTACAACAATAACTCAATTTCGTGTTAAAGTAAGAGAAGGATGGGGGTGTACGGTAAGTCCTTGGTCTCCAAATATTAGTATTCCAATTAATATTATAAATACACCATTAATAAGTCATAATTAAAATAAATAATAATATTCTATTAAATTAAAAACAATGAAAACAATAAAAACAATGAAACTAAAATTATTAAAGATGCTACTAGTTTACTTTTGTTTCTTTAGTATCGAATGCGAAGCCCAAACAAGTACATCGCCAACTCAAGATGTATGTGTTGGCTCAACTGAACCGTATTTATTAAATCCATCAACTAGTACATCAACATACCAATGGACCTTATCTGGAGGAGGAGTTATTTCTTCTGGTCAAGGAAGTGGTTCCATATTAATTGATTGGAATGCTAATTCGGGAGGTCCTTATACTCTTACTGTTGTAGAAACTGATTTAAATGGATGTGTAGGTCCACCAAAGACTGTAGATGTCACATTATATGATCTTGATAATGCAACTTTTGTACTTACAGATTTTTGTGAAGGGTCTTCAAATTCTGCATCATCAATTATTACATCAGGAGGTGTTTTTTCTTTTAATCCCATTCCTACAAATGGAGAGACAATAGATTCTATTACTGCAGAAATTACAGGTGGAATTGCAGGTAATACATATTTTATAGAGTATATTACTAATGGAATGTGTCCACAACAACATATTGAATCAGTTTCCGTAAATAATTTAGATGACGCATCATTTTTACTTAGTGATTATTGTGCAGGTTCTCCTAATTCTGCTACTGCCATATCTACTCCAGGTGGAGTATTTACATTTAATCCAATACCGACTAGTGGAGAGACAATAAATTCGTTGACGGGTGAAATTACAGGAGGTGTACCTGGAAATACTTATACTGTAGAGTATACGACTTCAGGAACATGTTCTTCTTCTCAAATTGAAAGTGTTTTAATTTATTCAATACCTTCAACAGGACCAATTTTTCATAATTAATTTTGTTGAGAATAACTATTATATTTTTATTTTCTCTAGTATCGTTTCTTTACACGTATGCTGAAGATACTATTTATGTTTGTACTGGAACAATACATGAATTTGGAGTTCCTCTTTCAAATGGATCAACTTATTTTTGGGAGGTAGATAATTCTTCTGCAAATATTGTTGCTGGAAATAGCACTGAATTAGTTTCTATACAAATAAATAGTCCTGACATATTTAAATTATTTGTTACTGAAACTGATATAAATGGATGTATAGGTTTTGATAGCATTGTAATAGTTAGCTATCCATTGCCAAATCCAATAATCAGTGCTGATGAAGTTACCTTTTGTGATGGTGACAGCATTCTTATTGAATTAAATTTTGATTCTTCTTTTAATTCATTTTTATGGAATAACAACGATATAGAATCTTATACATATGTATCAAGTTCTGGAAGTTTTTTTGTAACAGTAATTGATACTAATGGCTGTTCAAAAAGTAGTAATATCATTGATGTTGATGTTTATTCTGATATAGTTGTAGATTTTTCTATTATTGGTACTTGTGTCGATCAACCTAGTTTGTTTATTAATCAATCCATGTATAATCTTGGACAATTATCTCAAATTAACTGGGATATTAATGGGAATTATTTTAGTGGAGATTCTGTTTTTTATGTTTTTGATAAAGAAGGAATATATAATGTGTCTTTAAATATTCAAACCAATGATGCATGTTTTGATTCTATATCCAAATTAATAACAATACACGATAATCCTATAGCTGATTTCACCTACACTCCAAAAGATGTTTCAATATTAAATCCACAGGTTAATTTTTTCAATAACACTATAAACGCATTACCATTATATTGGGACTTTGGAGATACTTATTATGATGTGTCAGTAAATCCTATACATACGTATAATAATCCAGGTATATATAATGTTTTATTGGTTGTTGAAGACTTGAATCAGTGTGTAGATTCAATTTATAAAGAAATAATAATTTATTATGATTTTATTTTGCATGTTCCTAATGCATTTACTCCAAATAACGATTCAGATAATGATGTCTTTTTTATAGAAGGTGTAAGAATGGAAAAATATCAATCGTTTGAATTGATAATTTTTAATAGTTGGGGTGAAAAGATTTATCAAACTGATGATATAAATAATTATTGGGATGGGGGTAATCATCCTGAAGATGTTTATACATGGCTTATTATAATTAAAGATGAATTAGGTCAAATAAGAACAAAAAATGGTATAGTAAACTTGTTAAGATAGTTTATCGTAAATCTATCACCTCTATTCCTTTATAATCCTTAACTTGAAAATTAAATTGTTCTGTATTTGTATTGCTGTCAAAATTTTCAATAATGTAAGTATATGTTCCTCCATTTTTATCTTGCATTATTATTTTTTCCAAACGCATGCTTTTACTATCAATTATAGTTAAATTTATTTTTATAAATTCTTCACTTTTTTTTGGATATAAGTCAATGTGATGTTTTGTTGTAGTATTGCTTATTTTTTCTGATTTTATAAGTTTCTGTTTGTAATTATTTTCATAAATAGTAAATATTTTTTCAGGAGATAATAGGTCATCATCTGGATCGTGCTCCATAATTTGGACCTCGTTATCTTCTTTTAAATAAATCCATTGAGTTTCTCCGTTATTTATAATTTTTTGATCTTCAAGGTTTAGAATAAACTTTTTATTTTCTATAATAAGACTTCCTTTTTGTGTTTCTTTAATTGCTTGACTTTTATTTTCAAAAATAAATTTAAAATCAATTGCTATATTTTTATGTTTTTTTGTTTCATTACTTAGTGTTTCAAGAATCTTTTTGGCTCTGGCATCTTGAGCATTGGAGTTTTGTAAACAAAAGAATACAATAAGTAATATGTTTATAATTTTAGTCATTATTGTTTAAATTTTCTAATAATTCGTTTAAGTCTTGTTCATTTTTTATTAAAACTTTTCTAGCTTTACTTCCTTCAAAAGGACCAACAATTTCTGCGGCTTCTAGCTGATCAATTATTCTTCCAGCTCTATTATATCCAAGCCTGAGTTTTCGTTGTATTAATGATGTTGATCCAGATTGATGTTTAACTACAATTTCTGCTGCTTGATTAAACATTTCATCTTTATCATCTAAATCTGCTTTTGTGCCACTCCCTTCACTTTCTCCTTCATATTCTGGAAGCATATGAGCATCAGGATACGCTCTTTGTGATCCAATAAATTCGCAAATATTTTCAACTTCAGGTGTATCAACAAATGCACATTGTAGTCTATTGATTTCATTACCTGTTGATATAAGCATATCCCCCATTCCAATTAATTGTTCAGCTCCTTTTGTGTCCATTATTGTTCTAGAGTCTACACTTGATGTTACTCTAAAAGCCACTCTAGCTGGAAAGTTAGCTTTAATTAATCCAGTAATTACATTAACTGATGGTCTTTGAGTAGCTACAATTAAATGAATTCCAATAGCTCTAGCTAGCTGAGCTAATCTAGCAATTGGTGTTTCAATTTCTTTACCTGCAGTCATAATTAAATCTGCAAATTCATCTATTACTAAAATTATATATGGTAGGTATCTATGACCTTTGTTTGGATTTAATTTTCTAGAAATAAATTTTTTATTATACTCTTTAATATTTCTACAGTTTGCTAATTTACACAGTTCGTATCTTTGATCCATCTCTATGCAAAGTGAATTTACTGTATTTACTACTTTTTTGGTGTCAGTTATTATAGCTTCTTCTGCGTCAGGAAGTTTAGCCAAGTAATGTCGTTCTATTTTATTAAACAAAGTTAGTTCAACTTTCTTTGGATCAACTAAAACAAATTTGATTTGAGAGGGATGTTTTTTATAAAGCAATGAAACAAGCATTGCATTTAATCCTACAGATTTACCTTGACCAGTTGCTCCTGCCATTAATAAATGCGGCATTTTTGCTAAATCTATTACAAATGTTTCATTAGAGATAGTTTTTCCAAACGCTATTGGAAGCTCCATATCTGAATTTTGAAAATTATCAGATTGCAATACTTCTAGCATTGAGACAGTGTTTTTATTAGCATTTGGTACTTCAATACCTATTGTCCCTCTTCCGGGAATAGGAGCAATAATTCTTATTCCTTCAGCTGCTAGACTAAGAGATATATCATCTTCTAAGTTTTTAATTTTTGATATTCTTACGCCAGCATCGGGAACAATTTCATAAAGTGTTATTGTTGGGCCAACTGTTGCAGAAATAGAAGAAATACCGATTTTATAATGCCCTAAAGTTTCAACAATTTTATTTTTATTTTTTTCTAGTTCACTTCTATCTATTTCTATTTTGCTTGCTCCATAATCTTTTAAAAGATTCATAGCTGGCATTTTATATTTAGATAATTCCAAAGTTGGATCAAAGTCACCAAGCTCTTTCAGTTTATTTTCAATATCATCTTCACTCAGAATCTTTTCATGTTTTGTATCAACAATATCGACATCTATTTTTGTCTCGGATTTATTATTTTTAATTAGTTTTTCAGTATTTTCTGTATTATTTTGAATATTCTCTGATACAGGATTTGATACGTTTATTACTGCTTTGTTTTTTATATCTATAGTAGTCTCTTCTTTCTCTTTGATGAAATCATTAGATGCCTTTTTTCGGTTGCTTTTTAAACTTTTAATTAATTTAAGGATTTTTTGAGTGTTAAGATTAAATGAAATTATTACATATAAAAAAATGCATGTTATAAGTGTTAAAGTTGTTCCTGTGTAACCTAAAATCTGTTTTAAAAATTCACAAGAGTAAACACCAATACCACCTGAATAAAACAAACTATCTGTAAAATGATTTATAATTACAGGTAATAATATTAACCCTAAGACACCATGAAAAATAATTCTGCTTAAATTTTTAATTTTCAAACCTAAAATTCTAAGACTTATAAATGAAGTTAAAATTGGAACTAGAATAGCTGATATCCCAAACCACAATTTAATGAATACATAACTAATTTTTGCTCCAATACCTCCAATTTCATTATTAGTTTTATCACTAAATATCGAGTAATTTTCATCTGAAAGTACACTATCATCAGTTTTCCAGTTAAACAGGTAAGAAATGAATGCAATAATTGTTAATACAGAGAATAAAAGAAGAAAAGATGCAAATATCTTTTGATTATTTTTATCCTTAAGTATATCTAAAACCTTATTTAGATTTACTTTACTAGATGTTTTTAAATTTAATTTCTTTTTAGCCATATTTAAAACAAATGTACTAATGAATCGTATAATTTTTAAAACTATTTTTGATATCTATTAGCATGAAATTGTTAATAATTGTTAATCAAGTAAAAATTAGTATTATATAATAGAAACATTAAATTTGTAACTTTTATTATGCTTAATATTAATATACAAAATGAATATAATTTTTTGCAAGCTGTAATCGTTGGTATTGCAGATGATTTTGGTAGTGTTTCAAATATCAATGAATGTTATGATCCAAAATCAAAGGAGCATGTATTAGCTGGAACCTATCCAACAAGTGCAAGCTGTGTTAAAGAAATTAATAAATTAATTGATGTATTTCATAAATATGATATAAAAGTATATCAACCGAAAAATATTAAGGGAATAAATCAGATTTTTGCTAGAGATATAGTTTTTGTTATTGATGAAAAATTAATTATTCCAAATATAATTGATGATAGACGATTTGAAATCGACGCTATAGATTATATTTTGCAAGATATCAGTGATTCAAATAAAATTATAATGCCTAAAGATGCTAGAGCTGAAGGAGGTGATGTTGTAGCATGTAACGAAAGTGTTTTTGTTGGTTTTTCAGAAGGTGAAGATTTTATTAAATATAAAGTTTCTAGAACAAATAGCGCAGGATTAAATTTTTTAAAAGAGCTTTTTCCAAATAAAAATGTTATTGGATTTGAATTATGTAAATCTGATAATAATCCACGAAATAATGCTTTACATTTAGATTGTTGTTTTCAACCAATTGGAAATAATATGGCTATTTTATGTAAAGAAGGATTTAAAAATAAAAAAGATATAGATTTTTTAATTGATTATTTTGGAGATAAGAATATAATTTATATTGATAGAGAGGAAATGTATAATATGAATTCTAATATTTTTTCAATTTCAAATAATATAATTGTTTCAGAAAAAAAATTTTTAAGACTAAATAATTTGTTAAGAAACTATGGATTTATTGTAGAAGAAATTTCTTTTTCTGAAATTGGTAAGATGTCCGGATTATTAAGATGTTCAACTATGCCATTAAGAAGACAGTTATGAGTCAAATTACAAATACAATTTTTATGATTAGGCCTGTACGTTTTCGTAGTAACGAGCAAACTATAATAAATAATTTTTATCAAAAAGATGATTCAAATTTTGATCTTTCTCTAATTAATAAAAAGGCTTTATTAGAGTTTGATATTTTTGTTAAAAAGTTGAAGTCTAAAGGTATAAATGTTATTGTAATTGATGATAATGAAAATTATGATACTCCTGATTCTATTTTTCCTAACAATTGGATTTCATTTCATTCTGATGGTAAGACTGTTCTTTATCCAATGTTTGCTAAAAATAGAAGATTAGAAAGGAGAGAAGATATTTTAGATTATTTAACAAATCAATATGGTTTTAAAATTAATTCAATAAAAGATTACACACATTTTGAAAACAAGAATCAATATTTAGAGGGCACTGGAAGTATGATTCTCGATAGAGAAAATAAAATTTGTTATGCCGCTATTTCTGTTAGAACTAATAAGCAGGTATGCTTAAATTTTTGTAATGACTTTTCTTATAAGCCTATTTTTTTTGTTGCAAATCAAAATGTTCAAGGTAAGCGTTTACCAATATATCATACTAATGTTATGATGTGTATTGCTGATAAATTTGCGATAATTTGTTTAAATAGCATTGATAGTATTGGAGAAAGAAATCATGTTAAAACCATATTAAATAATTCTGGAAAAGAGATTATAGAAATTACTGAGTCACAAAAAGAAAGTTTTGCAGGTAATATGTTGCAGCTTCAAGGAAATAAATCTTATCTTGTCATGTCTAAAAGAGCTTATAGTGTTTTAACAAAAAATCAAATCTCTGCAATTGAGAAATATTGTTCAATAATATATAGTCCTCTTGATACAATTGAAGATTATGGTGGTGGAAGTGCAAGATGTATGATGGCGGAAGTTTTTTTACCAAAAAAATACTAAATGATAAAAAGAATACTAGAAAAACAAATAACTGAAGCTATTTCAATCTTATATAGTAGTCAAGAAATATCTATTCAGCTCCAAAAAACAAGAATTGAGTTTGAAGGAGATTTTACGATTGTAGTTTTTCCTTTGCTTAAAATTTCCAAAAAAACCCCAGAAAAAACTGCCAACGAAATAGGGTGTTATTTGCAGAAAAATATAACTTATATTTCAAATTATAATGTTGTTAAGGGTTTTTTAAACCTTAGTATTTCTGATAATTTTTGGTTTAGTAAATTTTACGAAATATATAATATAGTTAATTACGGTATTACAAATCCAGATAAAAATTCTCCTACTTTTTTAGTAGAATATTCATCTCCTAACACAAACAAGCCAATTCATCTTGGGCATTTGCGAAATAATTTTCTTGGCTATTCTCTAGCAGAAATTCTTACTGCAAATGGCAAAAATGTAAAGAAAGTTCAAATAATAAATGATAGAGGAATACATATTTGTAAATCTATGGTTGCATGGTTAGAATTTGGAAATGGTGAAACACCTGAAACATCAGGTGTAAAGGGGGATCATTTGGTTGGAAAATATTATGTAAAGTTTGATGAACAATATCGGAAGGAAGTTCTAGATTTAATTAATCAGGGTGTGTCTGAGCAGGAGGCTAAGAAAGAGTCAGTTATATTTAAAAAAGCTCAACAGATGTTGGTTAGGTGGGAGGATAATGATAAAGAAGTTATAGATCTTTGGAAAACTATGAATAGTTGGGTTTATAAAGGTTTTGATGTAACATATAAGAATATAGGTGTTGATTTTGATAAAAATTATTATGAAAGTGATACATATCTACTTGGAAAGAAAGTAGTAGATATTGGTCTTGAGAAAAATGTTTTTTATAGAAAAGAAGATGGTTCTGTTTGGATTGATTTATCAGATGAAGGTTTGGATGAAAAAGTAATTTTACGAGCCGATGGTACTACAGTATATATCACTCAGGATATTGGTACTGCAATACAAAGACAGCAAGATTTTTCTTTTTCTAATATGGTTTATACTGTAGCTAATGAGCAAGATTATCATTTTAAAGTTTTATTTCTTATTTTGAAAAAATTAGGTTATTCATGGGCTGATAATTGTTATCATTTGTCTTATGGAATGGTTGATTTGCCAACAGGAAGAATGAAATCTAGAGAAGGAACAGTTGTAGATGCTGATGAATTTTTGAATGAAATGATCAGTACTGCAAAATTAATTTCTAAAGACCTTGGAAAATTAGAAGGTATGAAAGAAGAAAAGGCAGAAGAATTGTATTCAACTATTGGTTTAGGAGCTTTAAAATATTTTATGCTTAAAGTAGATCCAAAAAAACGTATGTTATTTGACCCTAAAGAATCAGTTGATTTTAATGGAAATACTGGTCCTTTTATTCAATATACTTATGCTAGAATACAATCTTTAGTTAGAAATTATTCTACAAAATTTACTTTACCAAATAATATTTCAATAAGTCCAAAAGAAAAAGATATTATAAAAAATTTACTTGATTTCTCAAATATAATTGATGAAGCGGCTAAAAGCTTTAGTCCTGCTGTTGTTGCTAATTATGTTTATGATCTTGTTAAAGGTTTTAATAATTACTATCAGCATACTCCAATTTTGAAAGCAGACAGTGAAGATTTAATTAAATTTAGATTAGCTCTTTCTATAAAAGTTGGGGAGGTAATAAAACACTCAATGAAACTGCTTGGTATTGATGTTCCGGAAAGAATGTAATATTGGGAACTTAAAATTGTTATAAAAATGAAAAAACTACTAATTATATTACTTTGCTTACCTATGATTGGGTTTAGGCAGAACAATGGAATGATTTGTAATGCTGACTGGAATGTTGATTGGTCATGGATTAACTCCAGGTGAGACATATAGAGGTCAGGCGCGTACATGGTGTGATCCAAATGGAGGAGCGTATAACTCTCTTTCATGGACTCCAATTGTTACGTGGACGCAACCAACTAACAGACTTGAAGGTGGAACAGCGATCAACAACTTAGAAGTTTATCCTAACCCATCGAGAGATGTATTTAATATTACATTTACTAGTGAGATTATTCAGGGTCTAAGCGTTAGAGTAATGAATGTGATAGGGGAGGAGATAATTTCTGAGGATTTGCAACAATTTGTTGGAGAGTATACCAAGCAAGTAAATTTAGGTGAGAATGCTAAAGGGGTATATTTCCTGGAAATTGAAACAAGTAATGGTATTGTGAATAAGAAACTTATTCTTCATTAGGCAAAAGAAAAAGTTATAGATGGAAAATAAAAGAATAATAAGTGATTCTATTATTTAATTGCGTCTCTTTTCATTTAGGAAGCTATTTATTTTAATACATTCAATTGCTTCTTTAGCGTCGTGAACTCTTAAAATTCTAGCACCCTTTTGCAATGCAATTGTATTTAAAATACTTGTTCCATTAAGGGCATCATTTGCTGTTCCATTAAGTAAATTATAAATCATAGATTTACGTGAAATACCAACTAAAATTGGATACTTAAATTGCTGAAATTCATTTAACTGATTCATTAATTTGTAATTATCTTCAAGTGTTTTTCCAAAACCAAAACCCGGATCTAGAATTATTTTTTTAAAACCCAAACTATTAAGTTGTTGTATTTTTTCTTTAAAAAAATCTTTTATTTCTTCAACTAGGTTAATGTAAGTTGGATTAGTTTGCATGTTTTTTGGTTTACCTTTCATATGCATCAAAATATAGGGTTTATTGATTTTTGCTATTGTAGGTAGCATTTTTTCATCTATGTTACCTGCAGATATATCATTAATCATATCAGCGCCTAATGCAATACACTTACTTGCTGTGTTAGACCAAAATGTATCAATTGATAAATTTGTATCTGGTAATTTCTTTTTTAACAATTTAATAGTAGGTATTAATATTTTTAATTCTTGCTCTGATGAAATTTGCTTTGCTCCCGGCCTTGATGATTGAGCTCCTATATCAATAATTGTTGCTCCTTCATCTAGCATTTTTTTTGCTTGATAAATTATTTTTTTATCGGTGTTATATTTATCACCATCATAAAATGAATCTTTTGTGATGTTTAGTATTCCCATAACTATTTTTTTTTCTGTTGAAAAAATAGTTGAATAGATGTTTTTATTAATTTTATTTTGATTCATAATTAACGTATATTTATGCAATAAAAAACAGATATAATTATATGCAACAAACAGTCTCAGAATTTGATTCAATTATAGTAAATTGTAGGGATATTTTTGCAAAAAAAATGAAAGATTATGGAAGTGCTTGGAGAATTTTAAGAATTAGTTCCCTGACTGATCAAATATTTATCAAGGCTCAAAGGATTCGCTCAATAGAACAAAAGGGTGTTCAAAAAATTGAAGAAGATAGCTTTAATGAATTTATAGGAATTGTTAATTACTCTATTATTGGACTGATTCAAATGGATATAGGTGTTAGTGAACAGTCTGAAGAATTAGATGAAAAAATTGTTTTAAGTCATTTTGATAAACATGCAAATATTGCAAAGGAACTTATGCAAGCAAAGAATCACGATTACGGTGAAGCATGGAGAGATATGAGAGTGAGTTCACTTACTGATTTAATACTACAAAAATTACTAAGAGTTAAACAGATTGAGGACAATAAAGGATCAACTTTAATTTCTGAAGGGGTAGATGCCAACTATTTAGATATGCTAAATTATGCTGTTTTTGCGTTAATAAAGTTAAAAAAATAATTATGAAAGATTTAATTGAAAAAATTTCTAACTCTTTAGTTTTTGTTTGGTTTTTAAGAGTTTTGATTTCCGCCTTATTTTTTGTTTCAGCTGTAGCAAAAATGTATCCAAATCCAGAAATTGGTTTAATCAAATATTTTGAAATTAAGCAATTGGTTCAAGGACTTGGTTTTAATGAGATTTTAGCTCAGTACTTTTCAAGATCTATTATTGCATTTGAATTTTTTATTGCGATTTCTGTTTTGTTAAATAATTATTTGAAAAGAGTAATCTACCCCATATCTATTCTTTTATTAGTTGCTTTTACAACACATTTGGCATACATAGCTATTCAAGGAAATGATGGGAACTGTGGTTGCTTTGGGGAATTGATTCCAATGACTCCTATAGAGGCAATTATAAAAAATATTATTACAATATTAATATTGTATTTTTTATATTCAAAAACTTCAAAAAATTTATCTTCCAGTTTTAGAAGTCTTGTGATATTAATGTTATCGTGTTTGTTGTTTATGTTTATATATGTTCCTTTAAGAAGTAATAAGAAAATACAAGAAAATACAACAACTACTTTTAATCAGGTTACATCTTTATATTCACAATATATTTCTCAAACTGACATTGATAGAGGAGAAAAGATTTTATGTTTTTTCGCCCCTGGTTGTGATCACTGTCAATCCGCAGCTAAACAAATTAAAGAACTTCAGAATCAAATAGATGATTTTCCGGAAGTCTATGTGGTTTTTTTAGATGAAGAGCCTGAAAAGATACCTGATTTTTTAAAAAAAGCTGGAGCTGATTTTAAATATGAAATTATGGATATTTATAATTTTATGGAAGTCTTTTTAATTGAATATGATACACCTGGAATTGTTTACCTAAACAATGGAAATGTTTTGGAGTTTTATCAAGGCACAAAAGATTCAGGTAGTAGTAAGTATTTTACTCCTGAAGCATTAAAAAAGATACTTGAAAATAGATAGATATTTTGATTAAATTTATAATTAAAAAAATATTTTATTCATTTTTTGTTCTCTTTGGAGTTTTATCTCTTGTATTTTTTTTATTTAGTGTTTTGCCTGGTGACCCTGCACGTATGATGTTAGATCAAAGAGAAGATGCAGATCAAATAAAAGTTATAAATAAAAAATATGCTTTTGATCGTCCAATTTTCGATCAGTATATATTATACGTTAATGATGTTTCTCCTGTTTCAATACACTATGAAAGTAGCGAGGCATTTACATCTTTATCAAATAATAAATACAAATACATTAAACTTTTACCTTTTAAAAATTATAGTTTAGTATTAAAATTACCATATTTACGTGATTCTTTTGTTAGTGTTGGGACTCCTGTTACAACAATTATTTTAAGAACTTTTAAAACTACTTTTGTTTTGGCATTATCTTCAATAATTTTAGCTTTATTTCTGGGTATTATTTTAGGTGTAATTTCTGCAATTTTTAAAAATAGTTTTATCGATAAAATAATTTTGTTTATTTCTGTTTTAGGAATGTCATTACCTTCATTTTTTTCAGCTATAATTATTGCATGGATATTTGGTTTTCTTTTGCATAATTACACAGGCTTAAATATGACAGGAAGTTTATATGAGGTTGATGATTATGGAAGGGGTTCTTTCATTCAAATTAAGAACCTGATTTTACCTGCCATAACTTTAGGTATAAGGCCCTTATCTGTAATTATTCAATTATGCAGAAATTCATTATTAGATGTTTTAAGTCAGGATTATATAAGAACCGCTTATGCTAAAGGGTTAAATAATTTTATTGTTATTTTTAAACATGCTTTAAAAAATGCATTAAATCCTGTTATTACTGCTGTTTCTGGCTGGTTTGCTTCAATGTTAGCAGGTGCTGTTTTTGTAGAATATATATTTGGATGGAACGGAATAGGAAAAGAAATTGTAGATGCTTTAAATAAGATGGATTTACCTGTTGTTATGGGAGCAATTCTTTTTATTGCATTCCTATTTGTAATAATAAATATTATAGTTGATATAATTTATGCATGGCTAGATCCAAGAATAAGAATTAATTAATATGAAAAATAAAATGGTTGTAGCAAATTGGAAAATGAATCTTAATTATAAAGATGGAATTCATCTTTTAAATGATATCTCTGATAAATTTCAATTTAAGACAGAAAGTAAAGTTATTATTGCAGCATCACATATTCATTTACATGAAGCAGTTAAATTAAGTCAATTAAATTCACAAATTAATATTGCAGCTCAAAATTGTAGTGCATATGATTCTGGAGCTTATACAAGTGAGGTTTCTGCTAAAATGATAAATTCATGTGGAGTCGAATATGTTATTTTAGGACATTCAGAATGTCGTGATAATCTTAAAGAAGATAATTTTTTGTTAATGCAAAAAGTTTCGCAAGCTTTATCAAATAACTTACATGTTATTTTTTGTTGTGGAGAAACTCTAGAACAAAGAGAAAAAAACATCCATTTTAAATGGATTCAAAAACAGATTTCGGAAAGCTTATTTCATTTATTTCCTGAAGATATGTCAAAAATTCATATTGCATATGAACCTATATGGGCAATAGGAACTGGATTGACAGCATCTGTTAATCAGGCACAAGAAATGCATAGCTATATAAGAAGTATAATTGCAAAAAAATACGGGAAAATTGTTTCTGATAATATTTCAATTTTATATGGAGGAAGTTGTAATGCTTCAAATGCATCAGAATTATTTTCACAAGCTGATATTGATGGAGGTCTTATCGGAGGAGCTTCATTAACAGCAGATAGTTTTATTTCAATAATTAAATCATTTTAATGTCATATACTGAAGTAGATATAAAATTAGAAAATACTATTCCTTTTTCTGAGATTATCATTGCAAGACTAAATGAGATTGGATATGATTCCTATGAAGAAAATATTGCAGGTTTAAAGGCTTATATTTTAACAGAAAGATTTAATGAAAAGAAAATATTTGATATATGTGAAGATGTCTCATTACAAACTGGTGTTTCATATTCCTTTTCAATTTTAGAAGATAAAAATTGGAATGAACAATGGGAAAAGAATTATAGTCCTGTTATAATAAATGATATTTGTGTTATTAGAGCTCCATTTCATACACCATTTAAGAATGTAAAATATGAAGTTGTGATTATGCCTAAAATGTCTTTTGGAACAGGTCATCATGCAACTACATCTCTTATTTTAGATAAAATGTTTGAATTAGATTTTTCTAAAAAAAATATTTTAGATATTGGAAGTGGTACAGGAATACTAACAATTTTATCATCAATGCTTGGGGCAAATTATTCTCTAGGAATTGATTATGACAAATGGGCTTTTGAAAATGCTAAGCAAAATGCAGAATTAAATAATATATCAAATATAAATTTTCATCATGGAACTATAGATTCTTTACAAAAAAAAGTAGATTTTGATATTGTTTTAGTTAATATAAATAAAAACACAATATTAAAAGAAATCACATCTTATATTGATTTCATGAGCCATTCTGTAGATTTAATTTTAAGTGGTTTTTTGCATGATGATACAAGTGTAATTTTAGATAAATTAAGTAAACATAATTTTCGTAAAGTTGATATTAAAAATAAAGATAAATGGCAAATGATTCATTTCAAAAGATACTAGTTTTAATAGTATTGATTTCAATTTCTACTTTTTCTTTTGCACAAGAAAAGAAAAAGAAAATAACTATTTTTTCAGCAGATTTTTCATTGTACATTGACGAGATATCTGATTTTATGACTAAAACTGACAATCAAGATTTAAAATCAATTTCAAATAGATATAAAAAAGCTGTAGATAATTTATCTGACAATGAAAAGGAACTGATTATAAATATTTCTAATAAGATGCTTAAAAAGAAGTTAAGGCCTAAGCAGCATTTTAGTAAATTTCTTTCTTCAATAATTAGTACGATTAATTCTAATAAAAAAGCTGATCTATTAAGTTGGTTAATAATTGTTGATAAGGTTATTGATCAGTCAAGTGTTAAAACAGCAATGTTGTTTTTTGATTTTAGCATTATGTTGGTTGACCAAAATTTATTAAGATCTTCTAAGTCTGCTATTTGGAAAATTAGTAATGCACAATATTCTTTTAATATCGAAAATTCAGAGCCTGTTGTTGTATTTACTACACCAATAGATATTATTTGTTCAACAGATTATGGATCATATACTATTTTTCAAACCACAGGAAAATATAATTTAAATAAAACAAGTTGGGCAGGAAATGGAGGTAGAATTTATTGGGACACTAGAGGGCTTTCTAAAGATTCTGTTTATGCTGAATTAAAATTATATAAAGTGGATTTGAGAAAGACAGTTTTAACTGCAGATTCATGTTACTTTTATAATAAATACGAGTTTAAGGAAATGATTATCGGTAATTTGGAGAATCGCATTGTTAAAGGAAAAAGAGTAAATTCTTTTCCTAAATTCACTTCATATAGTAAAAATATTGAGATAAAAAATATTTTTTCTAATATCGACTATAGAGGAGGATATATTTTACAAGGAAAAGAGTTTGTCGCAGATGGAGGAATAAATGCTGAAGCAAGAATCGTATTTAAAAGAGATGGAGAGGATATTTTTATTGCAAATGCAACTAGCTTTAATATTGGCGATGAAAAAATTGTAGCAAAGCAGGCAGGAGTGAAAATATTTTTTGAAAATGATTCAATTTATCATGGAAGTATTCAGTTTAAATATTTCGACGATAAAAGACAATTACAATTATATAAAAATCAAAAGAGTATTTCAGGAGCTCCTATGCTAAATACATATCATCAAATTACTATGGATTTTGAATTGATGGAGTGGAATGTTGATGATGATATAATTACTTTTGGATCATTACCTGGTACAGCTGAATCAACAATACACTTTGAATCTGTTGATAGATTTTTAGAATCAAAATTTGAAGCAATGAGAGGAATAGATGCTGTTCATCCATTACTATTAATTAATAAATATATTCGAGCAACTGGTTATGATAATTTCTTTGTTTCGGATTTTGCATATTTTGCAGGCTATCCTCTTTTACAGATTAAGAATTTTTTAATTCATTTATATAATGATGGATTTATTTTTTATGATTTTAATTCTGAGAGAGTTCAAGTTTTGCCAAAATTATATAATTATGTTCAAGCGGCATCAGATTTAGGAGATCATGATGTAATTTCATTTAGTTCTACTATAAAAACTGGTCAATATAATACTGGTGATAAAAACTTAGTTAATGCTGCTCTAAATATAAAATCAAAAAAAATAAAAATTATAGGTTTGCAAACAGTAAATGTAAGTAACAATAGAGGTGTTTATCTTTATCCAAATAATGGGATAATTATATTGCAAAAAAACAGAAATTTTATTTTTGATGGTCAAGTATTAGCTGGCAGAGGAAGGTTAAATCTTTATGGAAGGAACTTTTCTTTTAATTATAATAATTTTAAACTTAATTTTGATCAGATTGATTCGATTCAATTTTCTGTTCCAACGGACTCTAAAGTAAAAGATATTTATGGAAATGACATACTTACGCCTATAAAAACTTTAATTCAAGCGGGATCAGGAGAACTTCTTATTGATGATCCAACCAATAAATCAGGAATTAGGCAAGATAGTTTTCCTCAATTTCCAAAATTTAGATCATTTGATAATTCTTATGTCTATTATGATAGCTATGAAATATATAATTCTGTTTACCCCAGAGATAAATTTTCATTTCATTTAGAACCTTTTGAAATAGATAGTCTAGATGATTATTCAGGAGCAGGTTTGTCTTTTGCCGGAGTATTTCGATCAGCTGGTATTTTTCCTCAATTTAATGATACACTAAGAATACAGGAAGATTATTCTCTGGGTTTTAGTCGAAAGACACCAGAAGAGGGGTTTGTTATTTATAATGGAAAAGGAAGGTATTATAATGACATTTTTCTTAGTAATGATGGATTGAGAGGTAATGGTAATTTTGAATTTTTAACTTCTAAAGCACAAGCAAATGATATTATTTTCTTTCCTGACTCCATGAATCTGCATACTCAGTTGTTTTCAATTGAAGAAGTTGCTGAGGGTATTGAATTCCCACAGGTTGAAAATACTGAGACATATATTCATTTTGAGCCATACCAAGAAAGATTATATGTTTTCAAAAAATTAAATAATTTTAGTTTATATCAATCACAGGTTGAATTAGATGGAGATTTATTAATGCGTCCTACTGGAGTTACAGGAAATGGACTAATGACATTAGATAATGCTAAAATTAATTCTGATTTATTTACTTATAATGCTAATTGGTTCGGCTCTGATAATGCAAGCTTAAAATTGTTTGAGGAAAGTGGTCAGCATGTTTTTATTGCTAATGATTTGAAAACAGATATTGACTTAAAATTGAGGGAAGCTTCTTTTTATTCTAATGGTTCCCAATCATATATGGAGCTTCCTGCTAATCAATATATTTCATATATTGATCAATCTAAATGGTATATGGATGAGGCTTTATTACAATTAGGAGATGAAATTGAAGAGAGTAAAGGATCTGAGTTTATTTCTGTTCATCCCGATCAGGATTCCTTAAGATTTATTGCACAAACTGCGTCATATAATTTAGAAGACTATATAATTAATGCAAATGGTGTAGATTACATCGAAGTTGCAGATGCTTTTATTTATCCAGATTCTGGCAAATTATCAATTAAAAAGCAAGCAAAAATAGAAACGCTTAATAATGCTAAAATTATTGTTAACCCAGTAAATAAATATCATTCATTTATAAATGCTATAGTAGATATAAAATCCTCAATTAATTATAGTGCTTCAGCTTATTTAGAATATAATGATGGTTTAAATCAAAACCAGCAAATTTTCTTTAATACTATTAATGTTAATGCTGATACTAATACTTATGGTATGGGTAATGTTACAGATCCAAATATTTTACATTTAGGTGATAAATTTAATTTTAAGGGGAAAGTTGAATTATTTGGAAGCAATAAAAGTTTGCAACATGATGGATATTTTCAATTAAAGCACGAATGTATTGGGTTAGTAAAAGAATGGGTGAAGTTTAAATCCGAAATTAATCCACAAGATATTTCATTTATTTTAGAAGATAATTTATATAATGATCAGAATTCTGTTTTAAGTACTTCACTTGTAATGAGTTTTGATTCTACAGATTTTTATTCAACCTTTTTAACATCTAAGAAAAGTGTTACCCTTGATGTTGATATTTTACCAGCTTATCAAAAACTATATTATGACAATAAATTATCATCTTATGTTGTGTCAGATCTAGATACTCTATCTAATTTATATAGATTAAATGATGAAAATTGTATTGCAAAGGGAGAAGGGAAAATAAATTTAAATCTTAATTTAGGACAAGTAAAAATTAACTCTATAGGTAGCTCTTCTCATAATCTGCTGAATAAAAAAATAATTATTGACAATGATTTTTTAATGCTTGACTTTTATTTTTCTAAAGAAGCTTTTGATGTTATGTATGAAGATCTAATAACAGCACCTGGAGATGAATTATTTGAATATAGTGATGAATTTTCGAAAAGTTTAGCTAGAATAGTAGGTGTTGGAAAATATGATGACATTATTTTAGATTTAGAAATGTCAGATGAATATAGTAAGTTTCCAGATGAATTAAATCATTCAATGATTTTTTCTAATGTTAGATTTAAGTGGGATAATTTAAATAAAGCTTATGTTTCTAAGGGTTCTGTTTGGGTGCATAGTATTTTAGATAAATCTATATTCTCAATTTTAGATGGATATATAATATTAGAAAAAGGAATGAATTCTGATGTTTTAACCATTTATTTAGAAACTGAATTTGGTGATATTTATTTTTTCCAATATAAAAATGGAAGAATGAATGTTTGGTCAACAAATACAGATTTTACAGAAGTAATACAAAATATACCTAATGACAGGAAATCACTAGAGATAGGAGAGAGTACATCTGCGTATATTTATAACCTTGTTAGTGAAGAATTTGTAAATAAAGTAAGAAGGCAAATAAAAAAAACATATTAAATTTTTAGATGCTTAATTTAGACTTTGTATTATTATTACTACTTTCATATTTGACTGGTGCATTTCCTAGCTCATATCTCTTAGGTAAATTTTTTTATAATATTGATATTCGTAAATTTGGTAGTGGAAATGTAGGCGCTACCAATACATTTCGAATTTTAGGAAAAATCCCTGGTTTAATAGTATTAATTATAGATATCTTTAAAGGGTGGATAGTTGTTAATTTTATTCATCTTTTTGAAAGTGATGTTTTTTTAGAAATTCATAATCCTGAACTTATTTTTGAATTTCAATTGCTATTAGGTATAACAGCTATTTTGGGTCATATTTTTCCTATATATATCAATTTTAATGGAGGAAAAGGAATTGCTACGATTTTAGGCGTTTTGATTGCTCTTAATTTAACCGCTGCCCTTTATTCTTGTATTATATTTACATTAATTCTATTTTCTTCAAAATATGTTTCTTTATCTTCTATTATTGCAACTATTTTTTATTCTATTTTTATTTTATTTATATATGAAAGTAGTATTAATGCAGAGAAGTTATTTGCAATATTTGTGCCTTTTTTGTCGTTAATAACTCACAGAAAAAATATATTAAGATTAATACGTAAGGAAGAAACAAAAGTTAAATTTGGTCCAAAATAATATTGTAAATGAAAGAATTTTTTGACTCATACTCAACAGCACCCTCTAAAAGTGATACTGATAAAGCATTATATTTAATAAATGATAAACATAATTCTTTCGACCATGTCATTAACTGTCTTGTATCAATTTGTGAACATGACAATTTACAAGCTGAACAATGTGTATTAATTACTCATTATAATGGAGCTTGTGAGATTGCCTCTGGAAAGAAACAGGATTTAATAGATTTACGAGATGATTTATTATTGTACGGTCTTCATGTTGAGATTTTTTAAGCTTTTAATTATGTGATTTTTTAACTAAAATTATGGACTTGTAGCATAACTGGATAGTGCACTAGATTACGGCTCTAGAGGTTGGGGGTTCGAATCCCTCCAAGTTCACACTTTAACCTCAACTGTTAGTTGGGGTTTTTTTATCAGTCTTTTTAAATATAGAAATTTGTAATGTTTTTTTTGTTTTAATATTTACAGAGTAAAAATTAATAAGTATTATTTATTAACTCAATAGTTACAGCATCATTTTTTTTAAGCTGAATAATTAATGGATAGACTATTTGGTTATTTATAAGTTCTATTTTACTTGTGTTTGGCGGAGATTCTCCTTCATTAATTGCATATAAATTCAGAATATTTTTTCCTTTTAGAAGCTTTAATTCTATTTGTTTTTTTATTTTTTTTGTTAAAAAATTATTCAATATTGTAATATTATTTAATATTAAATTAATTCTATCTCCATCTTCTTGGTCAGCATCCCAAACGTTGATTTTTATAGCATCACTATTCACATCTATTTTTATAGTATCTTGATTTTGTAATTTTTTTATTTCAACTATATTTTCTTTTTTAATTTTATCTTTTTGCTTATTCTTTTCAATTTTTTCTAAAATATTTTCTGATATTTTTTTTGCTTTTTCTTCTTCAATTAAAATAACTTTTCCATTTGCACATTCTTTACCATTAATAAAATAACCTGTAAAACTACCTTCAAGACGTTTTTTATTTATCCCTTTAATTTTTAAATTCATGTTTACATAGCAAAAATTTTCTAAATCTATTTTAGAATTAGTATAAATAATTTTTGTTTCATTCAATTGAAATTCTTTTTCAGATTTGAAGTATAAGCCAGCTATTTCTGTTTTTGTTTCGTCTTTTAAACCTATATTAGTTAAAGAAAATCCAGTAATTGTTCCATTTTCTTCTTTTATGTTTAATGTATAACTAATTATTTGCTTGTTTTCTAATATTAAGCTTCCTATATACTTATATGTGTTTTGGCAAAATGATATTTTACAAACAATAATTAATAATATTAAATTAAATAATTTCATTTTTTTTATTAAAAATATCTTTTAAATCTAAATTATCAAAGTTACCTGAGCTCATCATGAGTAAATTATGATTTACCCATTTTTTAGTACTTAGATAATCTTTTAGTTTTTTTGAATCATAAAAAACCGTAATCTTTTCAGAATTAAACCCTTTATGAATCATCTTATCACTTATATGATTCAACTTTTTATGAGTAATAGCTTGTGGATTTATAAATATTATTGCTTCATCGGCAAGATTCATCGAGTCTTTATATTCATTTAAAAAATTAATGTTTAGGCTACTAAACGTATGAAGTTCCATGCAAGCAGTTAAATTTTTGTTTTTAAATTGTATTTTCATTGCTTCAATGGTTGCTTTAAGTTTTGATGGAGAATGTGCAAAGTCTTTATATATTGCACATGTTTTGTGTTTTTGAATAAGCTCTAGTCTATTAGATGCTCCCTTAAAAGATGCAATTTTATTTAAAAAAACATTATCATTTATTCCAATTTCATTACAAACTAGCTTAGCTGCAACTAAATTTTGGAGATTATGTTTCCCAAATATCTTTAATTTTTTTCCTTCTATGATTGTTTGATTACTTCTAACTATAAAATTTGGAGTTGAATATGGTATGGATTTCTTATTTTTTCTTGTTTCCATTATTATTTTTTTTAGTTCTTCATCTTCTTCAAAGAATATTAAACTTCCTTTTACCATTTTACTAAATACCCTGAACTGATCTTTGTATATTTCAAATGTTGGAAATACATTTATATGATCCCAAGCTATTCCAGTAATAACTGCTATATCGGGATGATATAAATGAAATTTTGGTCTTTTATCGATTGCTGAACTTAAATATTCATCACCTTCTAGTAGCATTATTGAAGAATCATTTGATAATTTAACCATTGTATCAATCCCTTCAATTTGAGCTCCTATCATAAAATCACAATTTATCTTTAATTTTTTTAATACATGTAATACCATTGCAGTAATTGTAGTTTTTCCATGGCTTCCTCCAATAACAATTCTTTTTTTGTCTTTACTTTGCTCATAAAGATATTCTGGATATGAATAAATTTTTAAACCTATTTTTTTAGCTCTTATAAGTTCTGGATTTTCTTCTTTAGCATGCATTCCCAATATAATTAAATCAATATCATTAGTAATATTTTCTTTAAACCATCCCTTTTTTGGCAGCAGATTATATTTAGCTAATCTGTCTTTACTTGGGTTGAAAATAGCATCATCACTGCCAGTTATATCATATCCTTTTTTATGAAGTGCTATTGCAAGGTTATGCATAGCACTTCCTCCAATAGCAATTAAATGTATTCTCATTTCTTTATTTTATCTTATTTTAAAGGTAAAGATTAATATCAATTGTTATTTTTGGTAATTGAAAAATTACTAACATGCAATTGTACACAATAGATACTGGATATTTTAAACTTGACGGAGGTGCAATGTTTGGTGTTGTTCCTAAAGTTTTATGGAGTAAAACAAACCCTTCTGATTCAAATAATTTGTGTCCATGGGCTATGCGATCATTATTAATTGAAGATGGTGATAAACTTATATTAATTGATAATGGTATTGGTGATAAACAAGACCAAAATTTTTTAAAACATTATTACTTGCACGGAGATGTTAATTTACATTCATCTTTAGCAAAGCATGGTTTTCATGCCGATGATGTAACAGATGTGTTTTTGACGCATCTTCATTTTGATCACTGTGGAGGAAGTGTTAAATGGAATAAAGATAGAACCAGATTTGAAATGACATTTAAAAATGCAAATTATTGGTCTAATAAAAATCATTGGAAGTGGGCAATATCCCCAAATAACAGGGAAAAGGCCTCATTTTTAAAAGAAAATATTTTACCTATTCAGCAATCAGGCCAATTAAAATTTGTTAATAGTGAAAAAAATGTTTTTAATAATTTTGATATTTTATTTGTAAATGGTCATACTGATAATCAAATGATACCGCATATAGCATATAAGGACAAGACTATTGTTTTTGCTGCTGATTTACTGCCAAGTACAGGTCATATTCCATTGCCTTATGTGATGGGTTATGATACTAGACCATTATTAACCTTATCTGAAAAAGAAATCTTTTTAAATAAGGCAGCTGAGAATGATTATATTATTTTTTTGCAACATGATAATTATAATGAATGCTGTCGCGTTAAAAACATTGAAGGTAAGGTAGTGCTTAGTGATACGTTTAATCTAAATGAAGTTTTGTAATATGAAAAACATTTTTAATAATCATCCTAATTCAGTTGGAGAAACTTATTTACAACATTTATTTAAGGCTTTTAATTTTGGATACAAATTAACTGTTATGTCAATTCAAGCATTTATTCATGGTATTTTCCCGTGGTGTTTTGAGCATACAGTTAGTGATAAAATTAAAAAACTAAATGATGTTCTTCAACAAAGAAAGGAATCTCTCAAATAATTATTTTTTAATATTATTTTAAAATAATTTTTTGTAAATATGGAAACAAAAAAACGATATAGAGATTTTACTTCATTTATTAGAAATAAATTTGGTTGTAGAGTCCAGAAAGTCTCTATAAATGCTGGTTTTACTTGCCCTAATAAAGATGGGGCTAAAGGAGTTGGAGGTTGTACATACTGTAATAATAATACTTTTAATCCTGATTATTGTAAGCCTATTAAATCTATATTATCACAAATTAATGAAGGGATTGCATTTTTTTCTAAAAAATATAATTCGCAAAAATATCTAGCATATTTTCAAGCTTTCACTAATACATATGCTCCTCTTGAAGAACTTAAGAAAATGTATAGGGAAGCATTATCGCACAATGATATTATAGGTTTAGTTATTGGAACTCGTCCAGATTGTATTGATGATAAAGTTCTAGATTTTTTACAAAATTTAGTTAAAGAAGGCTATTTTATAAAGTTAGAGTTTGGTTTAGAATCAACAAAGAATGAAACACTTGAGGAGATAAACAGATGTCAAACTCATGAGGATGCTATTGATGCATTTTCAAGAGCATCTAACAGAGGATTACATTTAGGAGGTCATTTAATACTTGGGTTACCAGGTGAGAGTAGAGAGGATATGTTGCAACATGCTCGTAATATTTCTAAACTGCCTATTGATACACTTAAGATTCATCATCTACAAATTGTTAAGCATACAATGATGGCTTATCAATTTAAAAATACACCAGAGATGTTTAGTTTTTTGAGTTTAGATGATTATATTGATTTAGTAGTTGATTTTATTGCATTATTGAAACCTAATATTATTATAGAAAGATTTTTTAGTGAATCTCCTGCTAATATGCTAATTTACCCAAAGTATGGATTAAAAAATTTTGAGGTTAAAGCTTTAGTTGAAAAAAGATTGAAGCATAGAAATATTAGTCAAGGAGATTTATTTAATTTAGTATAAAATTTATTTAATATGTCAGATGATAAAAAAATAATTTTTTCAATGATTGGAGTTTCTAAATCATTTGAAAATAATAATAAACAAGTTTTAAAAGATATTTATTTATCTTTTTTTTATGGTGCAAAAATTGGAATAATTGGTTTAAATGGGTCTGGAAAATCTACCCTTTTAAAAATAATAGCGGGAATTGAAAAATCTTTTTCTGGTGAAATAACTTTTTCTGAGGGATTTAGTATTGGATATTTAGAACAAGATCCAAAATTAGATGATAATAAAACAGTAATAGATATTGTTAAGGAAGGTATGAGTGAGGCTATTAATATTTTGGATGAATATAATAAAATAAATGATTTATTTAGTTTGCCTGAAAATTATGAGGATTCTAAAAAAATGGAGCAGCTAATGAGTAAGCAGTCTTTGCTGCAAGATAAAATTGATGCAATAGGTGCTTGGGATATTGATACAAAGCTACAAATAGCTATGGATGCATTGCGTTGTCCTCCACCTGAAACTCCAATTTCTGTATTGTCTGGAGGTGAAAAGAGAAGAGTCGCTTTGTGTAGATTATTATTACAGGATCCTCAGATTTTATTGTTAGATGAGCCAACAAATCATTTGGATACAGAATCTGTACTTTGGTTAGAGCAACATCTTGCAAATTATAAAGGAACTATTATTGCAATTACACATGATAGATATTTCTTAGATAATGTTGCTGAATGGATTCTTGAACTTGATAGAGGAGAAGGAATCCCTTGGAGAGGTAATTATTCTTCATGGCTTGAGCAGAAAACAAAAAGATTAGAACAAGAGGAAAAAACAGAAAGTAAAAGAAGAAAAACTCTTCAACAAGAACTTGATTGGGTAAGAATGTCTCCCAAGGCTAGAAGAACAAAATCTAAATCTAGATTAAATAATTATGAAAACTTACTAAAACAAGAAGGGAAAAAAACAGAAGAGAAAATAGAGTTATATATCCCTCCTGGACCTCGTTTAGGAAATAATGTTATCGATTCAAATTGTGTTTCTAAATCATATGGGGAAAAATTATTGTTCGAAAATTTAGAGTTTAGATTGCCTCCTGCTGGAATAGTAGGTGTTATTGGCCCTAATGGTGCTGGTAAGACAACATTATTTAGAATGATAATGAAACAAGAAGTTCCGGATAATGGTGAGTTTAAAATTGGGGAAACTGTTCGTATTGGATATGTTGATCAACAACATGCAGAAATTGATTTAAATAAAACAATTTGGGAACAGTTATCAGGTGGAGAGGAACAAATAAAGATTGGAGAAAAGTATGTGAATTCTCGAGCTTATGTAGCTAGGTTTAATTTTAATGGGTCTGATCAAAATAAAAAAATAGGAGTGTTGTCTGGAGGTGAACGAAATAGATTACACCTTGCAATGACATTACGTAAACAAGCAAATGTTTTATTATTAGATGAGCCAACAAATGATTTAGATGTGAATACATTAAGAGCTCTTGAAGAAGGTTTAGTGAATTTTGCTGGCTGTGCTGTAGTAATATCACATGACAGATGGTTTTTAGACAGAATATGTACTCATATTTTAGCTTTTGAAGGTGATAGTAATGTAATTTTTTATGAAGGAAGTTATTCTGATTACCAAGAAAATCGTAGGAAAAGACTTGGTGATATCTCACCGAAGAGAATAAAGTATAGAAAATTAACAAGATAATTTAATACATTCTATTTGGCTGTTTTATATACTAAAATACATGCTACAATACTGAAAATTATGTTTGGGATCCACACAGCTAAATAAGGCATTATATTACTATTGATAGAAAAAGTTGTGCTAACCTGCATTAACATAATGTAAGTAAATGCAATTAAAATTCCAATGCCCAAATGAAAACCAATTTTACCCTTAGTTTTTTTATTTGAAATACATACACCAATTATAGTTAAAATTATAGATGCAAAAGGAAATGCTATACGCTTATGTTTTTCAATTTCATAAAATGTAATATTTTCACTTCCTTTCATTTTTTCATTTTTTATAAATTTATTAAGCTCAAAATAATTCATTGTTTCAACAAGATTTGTAGAATTATCAAGTTCATCCGGATGAAGATTTAATGATATATTTAATTTCTTTCCTTGCTTTATTAATTCATTATCTTGTTTAAATTCTCTTAATTTATAATTGTTGATTTCCCAATATTGATTTATTGTATCAAATTTAATATAGTCAGATTTTAATTTTGATATTAGTTTACCATTTTTAAATTTTTCTAATGTAAATTTATAACCGATTTTTCTTTTTTTATTAAAACTCTGCATATATATATATTGTTCCGGTAAAATTTGCAAATGAATATTTTTTGTTCTGGAAGGTTTTTTTTTCGTTAAATATTTGTTTTCAAAATCAATACGCTCATTATTTGATGGTGGGATTATAAAATTACCTAATATGAAAGATATAAAGGCAAGAATTAATGAAGTCGCAACAAAGGGCATTAAAAATCTTTTAAAACTTATCCCGCTATTAAGTATTGCTATAATTTCTGAGTTATTTGCCATTCTAGATGTAAAGAAAATAACAGAAATAAATATAAATAGATGACTGAATAAATTGCCAAAATATGGTATAAAATCTAAGTAATAATTTATTATTTCTTTTTTTGAAATTTTATGTTCAAGAAAATCATCTATCTTTTCTGAAATATCAAAGATTATTGCAATAATTAATATAAGACTAATACTAAAAAAAAATGTTGTGAAAAATTTTTTAAATATATAAGAGTCAAGCTTCTTCATTATAGTCTTACATTAAGTTTTTTTACCATCATGTTTTTCCAATTTGTAAATGTCCCATTTTTTATATGCTTTTTTGTTTCCTGCATTAACCAAAGATAAAATTTTATGTTATGTAGGCTTGCGATTTGTTTACCTAAAATCTCATTACTTTTAAATAAATGGTGAACATACGCTTTTGAGTATGAACTGTCTACATAAGATGTTCCATTTTCATCTAATGTTGTAAAATCATCTTTCCATTTTTTATTTTTTAAATTTATTGTACCTTCAGATGTAAATAACATTCCATTTCTTGCATTTCTTGTTGGCATCACACAGTCAAACATATCTATACCTAATGCTATATTTTCTAGTAAATTCACGGGAGTTCCAACTCCCATCAAATACCTTGGTTTATCTAAAGGTAGTATTGAACAAACTACTTCTGTCATTTCATACATTAAATCATGTGGTTCTCCTACTGAAAGACCCCCTATTGCATTGCCTTCTCTTTCAAATTTTGCTATTTCTTCTGCTGATTTTTTTCGTAAATCTTTGTATACACTTCCTTGAACAATAGGAAAAAGAGTTTGTTTAAAATTATATTTACCTTCTGTTCTATCAAATCTGTCACAGCATCTTTTTAACCATCTGTGAGTTAATTCCATAGATTTTTTTGCATATTTAAAATCACAAGGGTATGGTGTACATTCATCAAAAGCCATAATGATATCAGCACCAATTATTCTTTGAATGTCTATAGCATATTCAGGCGTGAAAAAGTGATAGCTTCCATCTATATGGGATTGAAATTTCACACCTTTTTCTTCAATCTTTCTTTTAGATGACAAAGAGTAAACTTGATATCCACCACTATCTGTTAAAAGTGGTTTATTCCAGTTAATAAATTTATGTAATCCTCCCGCCTTTTGTATAGTATCAACTCCAGGTCTTAGATAAAGATGGTATGTATTTCCTAAAATGATTTTTGCTTCTGTATCATTTATTAGTTCATGCTGATGTACTCCTTTTACTGTTCCTGCTGTTCCAACTGGCATAAATATTGGGGTACTAATTTCTCCATGATCAGTCTTTAATTTTCCCAATCTGGCTTTTGATTTATTATCTTTTTTAACTACAGTAAATTTCATAATTGCAAACATAATTAAATAATGACTCTGTCAGATGCAATAATTAAATCAATTATATATTTTTGTGGTGCAATTACTGATGCTATCGCTTTGAAAAAAGAGGAAAGTCCGGACACCAAAGAGCAGCATAGTGGGTAACACCCATCTACTGTAAAGTATGGACTAGTGCAACAGAAAGCAAGTACAGTTTGGCTGTAGTGAAATCAGGTAAACTCTATGCGGTGCAATACCAAATATATCAGGAATTAAAAGTGGCTCGCTTTTTCTTGAGGGGTAGGTAGCTTGAAATAATAAGTAATTATTATTCTAGATAAATGATGGCACTAAATTTTAGAACAGAATCCGGCTTATGTGTAATTGCAATTTTATAAGCTGACACTAATGTGTCAGCTTTTTTTATTTTTGTTTTGTGAAATATTTAGTATTTTTTTTGTTTTTTGTTTTTGAAGTAAAATCACAAGACACTTTAATACAAGTTATACTTCTTGATGATATTGTTATTTCTGAAGAAAATAATGGATTTTCTGTTGATGACTTTATAGAATATGTTAAAACAGATACAACGTTTTATATGGGTTTTAAACATTTACGATATTATAGTCATTATTTTGACAGTGAGCTTTTAATTAATAATAGTAATGGGACAATCATAGGTTCAATTAATAAGAAAGGTACGCATCATTCTAATGGTAAGAAAGCCTGGATAACTTACGATACAATAATTACTCTTGGAAAAATGTTAAAAAGAAATGGTGATTATAAGTATTATACTCCAGAAGCTTTGGATGAAGTTTTTTTCCCTAAGGATTCAATTAGTGTAGATTTAATTATTTCTGGTTCAAGAAACAAACAAGAAAGTCAAAATATGCGTGATGCGAAAACAATTGGTTTTTCTATAGGAACCGATAATATTGAAAGATCTAATGGTGGTTTGTCAAAAAAATTAGCAATTTTTGATACTGATATGCAAAAATATTATGATTATATAATTGGAGAAACTATATACAATAATAGAGATTGTTATACATTCACGATAAAAGTTAAAGATAATTTATCTAGAACAAGTATTGATAAAACAATCGTTCGAAATATTACATCTTATTTTGATAAACAAAATTTTAATGTAATTTACAGAGAATATAAATTTATATATAATAGTTTACCTTTAAAATTAGATATGAATATTGTTGTTGAAATGGATTATATAAATAACAAGCACTTACCTCTTGAAATTTATTATAAAGGTTATTGGAATGTGTTATTTTTAAAACCTGAGTATGCTGAATTTAGATTAAAAAATAATTATTATAATGTTAAATAAATTTTTTTATTTATTCAGGTATGTATATCTTGTTTAAATAAAGAAAACTATTATATTTGCACACCAAAAAATTGTAAAATTTTACGTTATGCCTAAAAGAACTTTTCAACCATCTAACAGAAAAAGAAAAAATAAGCATGGTTTTCGTGATCGGATGTCTTCTTCTGATGGACAAAAAGTGCTAGCAAGAAGAAGATCAAAGGGAAGAAGTCGCTTAACTGTTTCAGATGAGATAGGTCATAAGTAGTATGAATATTTCTTTAAAAGTTATAAATTTAGGTGTTACGAAAGTGACACTTTTTTTTTATATTTTATTTTTTTTCTATTGTTAATATATATTAATAAGTTTTAAAAATAAGAAAAGTAAAATTTTTAAATTCGCAAAAAATGGAACATATAATATAATATAAAATGCCAAAAGATAATTCTTTAAAATCTGTTTTAATCATAGGAAGTGGTCCTATTGTAATAGGTCAGGCATGTGAATTTGATTATTCTGGATCGCAAGCTGCTAGATCTTTACGAGAGGAAGGGATTGAAGTTTCTCTTATTAATTCAAATCCTGCAACTATTATGACTGATAATGTTGTTGCTGACCATATATACTTAAAACCTTTAACACCTGATTCAATAATTGAAATTCTAAAAGAACGTGACATTGATGCTGTTTTGCCTACTATGGGAGGACAAACTGCTTTAAACTTATGTATTGAAGTAGATGAAAAAGGAATATGGGAGAAATATAATGTTGATATAATTGGTGTAGATATTGATGCTATTCATATTACAGAAGACAGGGAGCGTTTTCGTAAATTAATGAATGATATAGATATACCAGTTGCACCAGCAAAAATTGCTACTTCATTTTTAGAAGGAAAAGCAATTGCTCAAGAATTGGGTTTTCCTTTAGTAATTAGACCATCATTTACATTAGGTGGTAGTGGTGCTTCTTTTGTGCATACAAATGATGAATTTGAGAATTTATTATCTAAAGGATTACATGCGTCACCTATTCACGAGGTACTTATCGATAAAGCTGTACTTGGTTGGAAAGAATATGAGTTGGAGCTTTTAAGAGATTCAAATGATAATGTTATTATTATATGTAATATAGAAAATCTAGATCCTATGGGAATTCATACAGGTGATTCTATTACAATCGCTCCATCGATGACTCTTTCTGATGTTACTTATCAAAAAATGCGTGATATGGCAATTAAAATGATGCGCTCAATTGGTGATTTTGCAGGTGGATGCAATGTCCAATTTGCTGTTAGTCCTGACGAAAATGAAGATATAATAGCTATTGAGATTAATCCTAGAGTTTCTAGGTCATCAGCACTCGCTTCTAAGGCTACTGGTTATCCTATTGCTAAGATAGCTAGCAAATTAGCAATTGGATATACTTTGGATGAATTAAATAATCAAATTACTAAAACTACATCAGCATGTTTTGAACCCACACTAGACTATGTTGTTGTTAAGATTCCAAGATGGAATTTTGATAAGTTTAAGGGTTCTGACATTGAGTTAGGGTTACAAATGAAGTCAGTTGGAGAGGTCATGAGTATTGGTAGATCTTTTCAAGAGGCATTACAAAAAGCTTGCCAATCATTAGAAATAGGTCGCAATGGGCTTGGAGCAGATGGAAAAGGCGAAACTGATCAGGATAAAATTTTATATGATTTAAAACATGCCAGCAGTGATAGAATATTTAGAGTTTATGATGCAATGCGTATTGGAATCCCTACAAAAAAAATACATCAAATTACAAGAATAGATTATTGGTTTTTACATCAAATTGAGGAATTAGTAGTATTGGAAAAAGAGATTGAAAAATATACAATTGATTCTATTCCAGTTGATATTTTATTAGAAGCTAAAATGAAAGGATATGCTGATAGACAAATTGCTCATTTATTAAATTGTTTAGAAAGTACTGTATACGACAAAAGAAATAAGGAAAATATCAAGAGAGTTTATAAACTTGTTGATACTTGCGCTGCAGAGTTTAAAGCAGAAACACCATATTATTATTCAACATTTGAAATGCCAATGAAATTAGATGGTAAAACTTATGCTGAAAACGAAAGTGAATTAACAAAAAAAGAAAAGATAATTGTATTGGGATCTGGGCCAAACAGGATAGGGCAGGGTATAGAGTTTGATTACTCTTGTGTACATGGTGTTTTAGCATCAAAGGAATGTGGGTATGAAACTATAATGATTAATTGTAATCCAGAAACTGTTTCAACAGATTTTGATACAGCTGACAAATTATATTTTGAACCAGTCTTTTGGGAACATATTTATGATATAATTTTATATGAAAAACCTGTTGGTGTTATTGTTCAATTAGGTGGTCAAACTGCATTAAAATTAGCAGAGAAATTAGAGCGCTATGGTATTAAAATTATGGGAACTTCTTATCAAGCTTTAGATATTGCTGAAGATAGAGGTAGATTTTCAGAATTATTAAAAGAAAATAATATTCCATATCCTGAATTTGCTGTTGCTGAAACTGCAGAAGAAGCAGTGGAGATTTCTAAAACCTTAAAATTTCCAATATTAGTCAGACCTTCATATGTTCTTGGAGGTCAAGGAATGAAAATTGTTATAAATGAGGAGGAATTAGAACATCATATTGTTAATTTATTGAAAGATATGCCTGGAAATCATGTTCTTTTGGATCATTATCTAGATAAAGCCATTGAGGCTGAAGCTGATGCTATATGTGATGGAAAAAATGTTTACATAATAGGTATGATGGAACATATTGAACCTTGCGGTATTCACTCTGGTGATTCTTTTGCTGTATTGCCAACATTTGATTTAAGTGAAAATGTTCGTCAGCAAATGATAGATATAACAAATAAGATTGCGGTTGCTTTAGAAACTGTTGGACTAATTAATATTCAATTTGCTATAAAAGATGAAACTGTATATGTTATTGAAGCTAATCCAAGAGCTTCAAGAACGGTTCCTTTTATTGCAAAGGCTTATGATGAGCCCTATGTTAACTATGCCGCTAAAGTAATGCTTGGAGAAAATAAAGTTACAGATTTTAATTTTTCACCAACTAAGAAGGGGTATGCAATTAAAGTTCCAGTATTTTCTTTTAATAAATTTCCTAATGTCAATAAGGAACTTGGACCCGAAATGAAATCTACTGGAGAATCTATCTATTTTATAGATGATTTGCAAGATGATTATTTTACAAAAGTTTACTCTGAAAGAAATTTATATTTGAGTAGATAAAATGACAGGGATTTTAAATTTTCTTCTTTGGTTTTTTTTAATTCTTTATTTATTGAAGTTTTTAGGAAGATTACTAGCTCCTTTGTTATTACGTCATTTTGCTAATAAAATGCAAAACAGGTTTCATCAACAGTTTCATCAACATTTTAATAACAATGCTAATAATTCAAAAAAAGAAGGAGAAGTTTCAATAGAAAAACAAAGAAATAAAAAAAGTAAATCTAAAGATATTGAAGCTGAGTATGTTGATTTTGAAGAAATAGATGATTAAATAAAATTGTATGAAAAAAGAATATAACCTTGACTATAAAAAAATTATCCCTCATGTAATAGCAGTAGCTATTTTTATAATGGTATCTGCAATTTATTTTTCTCCTGTAATGTCTGGTAAAGTTCTCAAGATGCCTGACATAATACAATATAAAGGAATGAGTAAAGAATCTAAAGATTTTAAAAACACAAATAATGGAGAACAGACTCTTTGGACTGGCACAAGTTTTTCTGGAATGCCTACCTATCAAACTGGAATGCAATCTAAGACCAATTTGGTAAAGTATATTGATAAGTTTATTAAGCTTGGATTACCAAGACCTATGGATATGGTTTTTCTCTATTTGATCGGTTTTTATATATTATTGTTAACTCTTAAAATTGACTATAGAATAGCTATTTTTGGAGCCATTGGCTATGCTTTTTCATCGTATTTTTTTATTATTATTGAAGCAGGACATACCTCTAAAGCACTTGCTATTGGTTATTTGCCTTTGATTATTGCATCTGTATTATATACATATAAAAGTAAAAGATGGTTTTTAGGTGCTGTTAGTACATCTTTATTTGTTGCCTTACAATTGTATTCAAATCATTATCAAATAACTTATTATACAGCAATATTACTCTTAATGATAGGTGTTACACAACTTGTCAAGGAAATAAGAAATAAAACAATCCTGAATTTTTTTAAGAGGTCTTTTGCTTTACTATTAGCTGCTGTTCTTGCTCTTGGAACAAATTACACTGTTTTCTCTACTACTATGGAGTATAGTGAAGTAAGTCAAAGAGGACCATCTGAACTTACCCCTAAATATGGAGAGGAAAAGGATATAGGAATGGATTATGATTACATAACTCAATATAGCTATGGAATTGATGAAACTATGACTTTTCTTATACCAGATTTTAAAGGAGGAGCTATGAAAGATGGTAATTACTGGGGAGAAATAAAATATAAAAAAGATAATAATCAAAAAGTTGAATACTGGGGTCCTGCTTATCCAACTTATGTTGGGGCAATAATATTCTTTCTGTTTTTTTTAGGATTTATCTATCTTAAATCTTATCATAAATATTGGATTATAGCATCTATTGTAATTACAGTAATGCTTGGATGGGGACGTCATTTAAATTGGTTTACAGAGTTTTTTGTTAATTATTTCCCTATGTATGACAAATTTAGAGCAGTGACTATGATTATGATTATTGCGCAATTTTCAATTGCATTATTTGCGGTTATGGCTCTTAATAAATTTATAAAAGATGATAATAAGCTTTTAAAAGAAAAAAAATTAAAGAACTCATTCTACATTATTGGGGGTATTACGTTGTTATTTGCTTTGGTACCATCTTATTTTTTAGATTTTATTTCTCCAACTGAAAAAGATAATTTGTTACGTGGGCAAAATATTTCTGATTTATCAAATGCTATTTCGTCTAGGCAAGATGTTTTACAGTCTGATGCATGGAGATCTTTTATGTTTATTTTATTTGCTGCTGCATTTTTATATATGTATGTAAAAAATATCATAACAAAAAAATATGTAATCTTACTAATAGGTACTTTAGTTATATTAGATATGTGGTCAATAAATAAGAGATATTTAAATAAAGATTCTTTTGTTGATGAGTTTACATATAATGTTGTTAAAGATAATGAGGATTTAAAAATTATTGAAAATAATAAAAATAGAGAAAGAGTATATGATTTTACTGATTCTCCATTTTCCAGTGCAATGGCTTCTTATTTTCATCACTCGATTGGGGGTTATAGTGCAGCTAAAATAAAAAGATATCAGGAGATTTATGAAAATTATCTTAGTAGACAACCCATTATAAAATCATTTAAGGATACTATTATTATGGTTCCTAAAAAAGATGGGAGTATGAAACCTAAAGAATTTCTTTGGCCAACTAAGGCTCAAGTTAATGTTCTTCAAATGTTAAATTGTGGTTGGATAAAATCTACACCATCATTTACCACATCTCAATTTATGTCACAATTTGAAATGCCATACCAACCAATGGGTAATGCAAGGTTTGTAGAGAAAATTTCAATTATTAATAATGCTGATCAAGAATTTAAAGAAATTGAGACATTTAACCCTTTAACAACAGCAATTGTTGATAAAAAATTTAGTATTAATCAGTCTGATTTTAATTATGACCCAAATTCAAAAATAAAATTGGATATAAAAAAATATAAGCCTAATCATTTAATTTATAACATTGACAAACCATCTGTTTTTAATCAGCTAGCTGTTTTTTCAGAAGTTTATTATGAAAAAGGATGGAATGCATATATTGATGGCAAAATTGTACCTCATTTTCGTGCGAACTATATTTTGAGAGCAATGATAGTTCCTGCTGGAACAAAGAAAATTGAATTTAAATTTGAGCCAACTTCTTTTTCAAATGGTGAAAATATAGCTTTAGCTTCATCTATTATTCTTTTATTACTTTTGGCTTTTGTTTCCTTTAAGGAAATTAAGTCAGAATGAAAAAGGTTTTAATTATTTCATATTATTGGCCTCCTTCTGCAGGTTCTGGAGTTCAGAGATGGTTAAAGTTTGCAAAATATTTGCCGAAATTTAACTGGAAACCAATTATTTATACCCCTAAAAATCCATATTTTGAAATCAAAGATGATAAATTGCTGAGTAATATGCCCTCTGAATTAGTTGTCTGGAAAAAAAATATATGGGAGCCCTATTCTTTGAAAGATAAAGTTTTTGGTAAAGGAAATAAAGATCAAAGTGCAGGAATTATCTCAAATAAAAAATCAATAAAAAATTATATTTTAAATTGGATTAGGGGAAATGTTTTTATTCCTGACCCTAAAGTTTTTTGGATAAAATCTTCTGTGAAATTTTTATTAAGTAAAATAAAAAAAGAAGATATTGAGTATATAATTACTACCGGCCCTCCACATTCTATACATTTAATAGGATTAGAAATTAAAAAAAACATCCCTAATATTAAGTGGATCTCTGACTTTCGAGATCCATGGAGTAAATTAGATTTATTGCAAGAATTTCACTTAACTAAATATGCCTTTAGAAGACATCAAAAATTGGAAAAAAGAGTATTGGATAATTCAGATTTAGTATTAACAGTTAGTGAAAGATGGTCGAAAGAATTTACAGAATTAGGAGCTAATAAAGTTGAGCTTATTACTAATGGTTTTGATTCAGAAGATTTTAATTTAAACAAAAAAAATAATGATAAATTTATTATAGGTCACTATGGTTTATTAAATCATCTTCGTAATCCAATTTATTTATGGAAAGAACTTGATGTTATTTGTAATGAAAATCCAGATTTTAAATCTAAATTAGAACTTCATTTTTCTGGAAATGTAGATCAAGGCGTAATGGATCAAATTAAAGCCTTTCCTAATTTAAAGGATAAAGTAAAATATTTAGGATATTTAACTCATTCAAATGTAATAGAAGAATATAGTCAATCATCTTTATTATTATTACTTCTATTTAATTCAGAAAGTGGATTAGGAAATTATCCAGGAAAGATATTTGAATATTTTGCTTCTAATAAACCAATTTTGGCATTTGGTCCAAATAATAGCGATACACAAAAATTAATTAAACAAACTAATTCTGGTACTTATTGTTGTTATGATGAACAAAATATCAAAGATAAAATACTTGATTTGTATAATAATAGCGATAGATTTAGAGTTAGTGACTATGAGAGATTCTCAAGATATAATTTAACTAAAAGATTATCAATTATTTTAAATGATTTATAAATGGGAGTTGTAAGAAATCAAAGTATAAAAAACTCTATTAGTTTCTATATAGGAATGGCAATTGGAGCTCTAAATACTATTGTAATTTATCCAAATACTTTTAATGATAGTCCGGAGCATCTTGGTTTATTACAAGTTATCCTTGCGTATTCTCTTGTATTATCAACTTTTACTACTTTGGGTATTCCTAAAACCTTAATGAAATTTTTTCCAGAAATTAAGCAGAAAGGACAGCTTTATTTTTTCGCTTTAATAGTTCCTTTATTGGGTTTTTTACTTACCTCCTTAGTATATTTTTCTTTTAAAGAAAATATTTTTCAGTTAATGGGGACTGATTCATTATTAAGAGAAAATTTTTTTTACATAATATTACTTGTATTTTTTATCGGATTTTATGATGTTCTAACTTCTATTTCCAGGTCTTTCTTAAGTGCAGCTACACCTATATTTATAAACGAAGTTTTTTTAAAAATTTATAGTATGAGTGTCCTTCTACTTCATTGGTTTGATTATTTAGATTTTTCTACTTTTCTTAAAATATATCTTTTGGGTTATATCTTGAAATTTCTTATTTTATTTAGTATACAATTTTTTTCTAAGAGACTTCAATTTGAATTTTCTTTTAATAATTTAAAACTAAAAGAGCTTATTACTTTCGGTATTTATGTTTTAGTAGGTAGTACTGCTGTTGTTATAGTTGCAAGAGTTGATATGATAATGATAGAAAATTTACTTGATTTAGAACAAGTTGCTTATTATACAGTTGCTTTTTTTATTGGAAATGCTATCATGGTTCCAGCAAAATCAATAAATGCAATATCAATTCCTTTAATTGCTAAAGCTTGGGCAGATCAAGATATTAAAAAAATTCATCTTATTTATTCTAAATCATCTATTAATCAGTTATTAATAGGAGGGGTGTTTTTTCTTTGTATTTGGGTTAATATTGATCATGTTTTTGATTTATTGCCAAAAAAATTTAGCTCAGGAAAATGGGTGGTTTTCTATATCGGTTTAGCGCAATTATTTAATATTTCTACTGGAGTAAATGGAGCTATTATTACTAATACTAAATATTACAGATTTGATTTGTATACTAGTGTTTTGTTGGCTATTGTAACTGTAATAGCAAATTTATTACTTATACCAAGATTTGGTATTGATGGTGCTGCGATGGCTACAGCTATTTCTATTTTTTTGTTTAACTTAACTAGATTGATTGTTGTAAAATATAAATTAAACATTCATCCTTTTAGTGTCAAAACTATTCATACTGTGGTTACGTTCATATTATTTTATTTTTTCCTTATTTATATTTTTGATTTCATATTTTTTTCAGAATTACCATTTTTTAATATTTTTATTAAATCATGTATAACTCTTGGTTTATTTATACCTCTTTTATTCTTTTTAAAATTATCACCAGATATTACCTCATTTATAAATGAATTAATTAATAAATTTATTAATAAGAAAAATAATATCGACAATTATTAAAGTAATATTAAATGAAAAGGATTAGTGTTATATTAACAACGTTTAATTGCGAGAATCAATTGCAGGATGTTTTAGATTCTATCAAAAATCAAGAAGGAGTTAATACATTATTTCAACTTGAATTATTAGTTGTTGATGACTGCTCTTCAGATGCTACTAGAAACATACTAAAAGAAAATAACATCAAATTTTACTCAACTAATAAAAATAGTGGTGGGCCAAATAAAGGGCGAAATTTAGCGTTAAAAAAATCTACTGGAGATTATATATGTATTGCTGATCATGATGATATCTGGCTGCCGGATAAACTACAAAAATTATTATCTGTTACACATTTAGCCTCTATAGTAAGTTCTGGATATTTTTTATTTGAACATGCGACTTCAAAAAAAATAAAAAGAGTAAATAAGTCATGTAAAGGGACTACGTATATAACTTATTCTAAAAATCAAACTTTTTTAAGTAAATTATCTAAAAGCTATAATGGTCAGGAAACTTATTTAGGTAGTCTTTTATTTGATAAATCATTTAAAAACCTCTTATTTGAAGAAAAATATGGAATGGTAGATTTTGATTGGGTTCTTAAGTTGTTTCATAATCAAAAATCTGTAGAATTCTGTGATGCTTTATATATACGAAAAGTTAAAAATGATAATTTATCTTTAAATGAAAGATATAGAATAAATGATTATAGTTATTCATTACATTCAATTTTAGAGTATGAGCATTTGTATCCAAAAGAAGTTTCTATTTCTAAAATGAAAATTAATGGCTCTATGGCTCGGTATTATTATTTAATGGGAGATATGAAAAAATCAAGAAAATATTTTTTAAAATCATCTCGAGATTTTAAGACCATGTTGTATCTTATTACTACATTCGTAGGATCAAAAATTGTAAAAAAGTATTTTAAAGTTTTCGGTTAGATTATGAAATTATTTGTTGTTGTTGGTTTGCAAAGGACAGGTACTACATTATTAGCAAGTATGCTTGGTAGACACCCTGAAATAAATATGTTATTTGAATCTGTTACAAAGGATTCTTTAAAGTTAATAGGCAAAAAATGGAACGGTAATAAACTATTGGCCTACAGGCAAATTAGATATTCAAGTAGGTCAAGTAAATTTGGACATTTAATTAATCGAATAGCAAACTTAGATTTTAAAAAACATAATAAACATCATTTGATTAGACCCTTTCCTACTTCTGTTATGTCAATTGAAGATTATAAAAGTCAAGGAGCTTATTTTATTACTATTGAAAGGGATAAATCGTCTTCTATTTCTAGTATGATGAAAAGAGCAGGACAAACTAAAAGTCAGGCAGAAAAGGAATTTGATTCTGGAATGAAAATCATAAATAAATTAAAAAAAGAAAAAACTTTTTCTTTAACATTTAAAGATCTTTTAGAAAACACAGAAGATAGATTAAAAGAAATATGTAATTTTTTAGAATTAGACTACACAAGTAAAATGTTAGAAGGTCCGAAATTTAATTTTGTTTATCCTCAAGAAAGTATAGATAAAACAAAGATTTAATTTTTATAAAAATCTTCTACTTTTTGAATGTCCTCCTCACTAATTACTATATTTTTTCTTATATCTTTATCATGCTTTATGTTTTTTTGAATGTTAGTTGGCACAAACTTTTCATCAACTTCTAAAAAATTAAAGCATGTTTTTAGAAGTTTTTTTGGATTTTCTTTTATTTGTTTATAGTCCAATATAAGAATTTGTTCTTTTTTAAAGTATTTATAATATCTTTCTAGTTGTTTTTTATATAGGCCTCTTTCTTTCATTGGTCCATACTTAGGTAAATTTCTTGAAAAAGCATCCCATAATCCACTATTTTGTTCTATGCTCCCTCTACTCATTTCCATTTTATATTGAGAAATACATCTGTTTGTCGGGTCTCGTAAAATGACAATTAATTTAACGTGTGGATTATATTTAAAAATTCTTTTTGCCACATTTTCTTCAAGTATATATGCAGGAGTAATTTCTCCAATAATCTTTTCATTATTGTGTTTAAATGAGTATTGATAGTGTAAATTATTGAGATAAAACGATTTTTTATTAAAATAATGAACTTCTTTTTTGGGATGTATGTATATCTCTGGATGTTCATTTAAACATTTTGCCAGCCAGCTGGTTCCTGCTTTTTGAACTCCAATACCAATGAAATTAATTTTCTTTCTCATTTTTCTTATTTATTTGCCATATATATTCTGACTTAAGAGGTCTATATATCCAGCTCCTCCAGTCACTAAAATCTTTTTCATTAGAATGCTCTATTAATTGCTAGTAGCCACCTGAATTTTATAAAGTTATTGTCAGTTGAAGGAGGTCGATTTAAAAATAAAGGAAAGTCAAGTCTAATAACTAATGGATTTATTGTTTCTAGTGGTCCAAAATTATTTAAAGTATATGTAAAACCTATTCCAGCATCTGCTCTTATGCCAGAGTAATTATTTAGAAAATTATTTCTGTTTAATGTATTAGAAGTTATAATCCCTGCATCTGCAAAGATGTAACTAGTAACCGGTTTTCTTCTAATGTAATAAGGCATATAGTTTGTAAAATCTATTTCTGTATTAAATGATATCCCGCTTGTGCCTATATATTCAAACGATTTAATAGTTCCATCTTCGTTAAATTCAGGAGCTAAATATCCACTATATCCTCTTAAGTTTAATCCTCCACCTGAATGAAAATTATTTAATGAATAATTGTATTCACGTATTGAAGATGGAATAACTCCATCAGACCTTGTAAACTTAGATTGCATCATTTGTTCGTAATTAGCTCCTGCTAACATCAACTTACTTTCTGTAGCCCAATTATTTCCTGCTCCATATTGCATGAAAAAACGAGTATTGATTTTTAATTTTTCAAACTTTGCTCTGTTGACTGCTGTAAGAGAAACCTTATTGTAGCTATAATCGCTTGCTAAAGATGATGACTGTATATTTATATTAATTTTCCCACTTCCTTTAATATATTCATATCTGTGATCAAGCTTGATGTCAATCCTATTATTCATCATATTTAAATTATTTGAAACTCTATTTAGATGATTTAAATTATGATCTAAATATCTATTATCAACTCTGTACATTGATATAAAGTCAATTGTTATTTTATTTTTTTTATTTTGACTTGATTTTTCTAAGCTTATTTTGTTAGAGTAAAGACCTGCTTGCATTTGAGAATTTAATTTTAGTCTTGTATTTAATGCAATGTTATCTAAATTGGTGTTATATAAAAATTTAAAGGAAAGCAACTTTTCATCTTGTGATTCCATTATTTTATCTGATTTTAGAATTCCAGAATTTATCCAGATTGTTCCATCAAAAAGATGATGATGATTCATATATCCTCCATTTAAATTAACTCCTATTTTAGATCCATCAACTTTATTCCACCATAAATCTGGTCGAAATTTAATTTCATAATTTCTCCAGTCAGGATATTCCCATATATGGCTATTATATCTAATTGAATAATTTTTTTTTGAATTATTGTCTAACATATATGCATCTGCTAATCTTGATGTAGGATCAATTATTACTTTTTCTATTCCTGAGGGTATATTTAATTCAACTGAATATTCTGGGTGAATTAAATCCCATCCGTGCCATTTTGGTAATATAGTGGCTGAAGTTTTTTTGATAAACCATTTATTTGGAATATGATAATCATATTTTTCACCATTTTTAGCAATTACTTGAAAATCAATTGGCATTTCCATTCGAGATTTTCTTTTAAAACTAACTTTGTTATCCTTTACTTTAACTGAATAATCAATTCTTTTAGTTGATTCAAGCCACTGGTCAAAAAACCAGTTTAAATCTACTTTTGTGAATTGTATAATTGAATTTCTAAAATCTTCATTATATGGATGTGCTATTTTCCATGTCTCAAAATAGTTTTTCATTGCATCTAAAAATAACTCATCACCCAAAACATATTGTAAATTATAAAGCATAGCTGCTGTTTTATGATATACGTGTCTATACCCATTTTCATGTCTAAGAGCACCATTAAAACCATCAGAGTGAGTTGATATGATAGGGTCATTATATTTAGTTGCATCATTTATGTATGAATAATAGATTTCACTATCTATTGCAAGAAAAGGTCTCTTAAATTTTTGAGCCCATTTATTGTTTTTTGCCGGGTCATATTCTATCATATATTCACCATCAATTTTAATCATAGCCCATGCTGTTAAAAACTGAGTAAAACCTTCATCTAAAAGTGCTCTGTAGGTTTCATTATTTCCGACTTGACCAAAAAACCACATATGTCCGATTTCATGTGCTAATAGATCTCTATAGCCTGGATCTGCCCCTCCATCTAATGTGATCATAGGGTATTCCATACCACTTCTTGCGTCAGCAACAATAACTTTATGATATATATATCTTCCAAAGTCTTCAGAAAATATTCTTAAGCATTCGGCTCCAAAATCTGCAGCATTTTGCCATTTACTAGCATGAGGTTCCTGAACAAGTGAATAACATACTTTATCTTCCCATTTTGCTTCTCCAATTCTGTATGTTGGGTCTGCTGTAAAGGCAAAGTCATGTACATTTTCAGCATGAAATTTCCATATTTTTCTTTCCCCTTTTATATACGGTGTTATAATTGATGGGGGAGAGTTCCATTCTTTATTTTTGAAATTTTTAATGTCTAATTTTTCTCTCAATTCTTTAGGTAAAACTTCATTTCTGTTTTTAAGAAAACCTGTTGCTTCAACGACATAATTAGAAGCAAAATCAAGTTCCACTTCAAAACAACCAAAATTCCCATAAAACTCTTTTCCTAGATGCTGATCTCTTGTCCAGCCAAATTTTGCATCATAAACACATATTCTTGGATACCAGTGAACTCCATTGTAATGTTTGAATCCCCAAGAATTAAAAACAGTCATTCTTCTTCTAACATCGCCTTGATCGAAATAAGTTTTAAATTGAATTTTAAATGTGCAATTCTCATTTGGATTTAGTTTTCTTGGCAGATAAACTTTTAAGATAGTATTGTCTAATTCTAGTTTTACATTTTCCCCATCTATAGATAATGATTCAATTATTGTGCCAAGCTTTTTATTCTCATACTCTCCGTATTTTGGATTTTTTTTATTTTGAGTTTGTAATTCATCTAAATAAGAGTCAGGTTGAAATGCATTTTGATATAGATGAAAATAAACTACATCTAGTGTATCTGGAGAATTATTAGTATAAATTAATTCTTGATTGGCAGATATTATATCTGTTTCTTCGTCAATTTTTGCTTTAATTATATAATGAACATCTTGCTGCCAGTATCCTTTATGGGGCATTTTATTTTTCCAATAATTTGGATTATCAGTATTTTGATATGTGTTTGGCCATGCTAAAGGATTATAGTTTAGTTCCTTTCTTAGATGAAGTGTGTGAAATACACTTAATAAATCATCTATTTCTTTTAATTCTTCAATATTATCCTTTGTAATAGTATCTTGAGCCTCTAAATATCTATATCTATTTTCAAGGCTATCTCTCAATTGATTTATATCTTCTATAATTAATTGGTCTGTATTGACTTGAGCCTTTGTGAATAATGATAAGGAGATAAATAATAAAATTATTTTTTTCATGTTTTAATTTTTAATTGCTTTTAAACTAAGATCAAAATTATTAAGTGAATTTGTTAAAGCTCCAACAGAAATATAGTCCACTCCACATTCTGCATATTTTATAATTGTATTTTCTGTGATGCCGCCACTTGATTCAGTTTCGCACTTATCTCCAATTAAATCAACAGCTAGTTTAGTCATTTTATAATTAAAATTGTCTAATAGAATTCTCTTGATTCCTTTGTTTGATAGTATTTCTTTAACTTCACTTAGGTTTCTGGCTTCAACAATAATATCTAATTTTAGTTTGTTTTTTAATAAATAGTTTTGTGTTTTACTTATAGCTTGTGAAATCCCTCCTGCAAAATCAATATGATTATCTTTAATCATAATCATATCATATAAGCCAAATCTATGGTTTATCCCTCCTCCAATCTCCACTGCCCATTTTTCAATTGTTCTATTTAAAGGGGCTGTTTTTCTTGTATCTAATAACTTACATTTCGTATGACTTATTAGTTTAGTTAATTTATTAGTCTTTGTAGCTATTGCACTCATTTTTTGCATGCAATTCAATGCTAAACGCTCGCAAGAAAGAATTGATATTGCTTTTCCTTCCAAAATAAATGCAATATCTCCATTTTTCACGACTTCTCCATCTTTGAAATTTTTAGATATTTTTAATTTTGAGTCAAAGCTTTTAAAAATTAATTCTGCAAGCTTAATTCCTGCAATGATTCCATTATCTTTTATTAATAAATTTGCTTTACTTTCTTTATTTTTATTAATACTTGCTAAAGATGTATGGTCTCCATTACCTAAATCTTCTTTTAGTGCATTTTTTATAAACTCATTTAATTCTTTGATTTGCATTTATTGGTTGAAATATTTTTTTTAGCATATATAATTAGTAGTATATTTACTATTATTGCCAAAAGTACAAAAAATGAAAATTGTATTAGTTTGTCTAGGTACTACAAATAATCATTATTTGCAAGAAGGTATCGCTAATTATATTAAAAGACTCAAACATTATATTAATTTTGAGATAAAAGAGATTGTAGTTTCTAAAAACAAAAAATCTTCAAATAAAAATATTATTATGAACATGGAGTCAGATTTAATATTATCATATTTGTCACAAAATGATTATGTTATTTTATTAGATGAGCACGGTAAAGGATATAATTCTAAAAGTTTTGCAAAAAAAATTGAGAATTTTTTGTTACATGCTCAAAAACGCTTGATTTTTGTGATTGGAGGAGCTTTTGGCTTTAATGATAAATTAAAAGCTAGAGCAAATGAAATGCTATCGCTTTCTAATATGACATTTTCTCATCAAATGATTAGATTATTTTTTCTTGAGCAGATTTATAGAAGCTTTACAATTATACATAATCACCCATACCATAATGAATAAATGAAATTAGTATTTGCTACTAATAATTTAAATAAGTTGTCCGAAGTTAAATCTTTAGTAAGAACTAATGCAAGTATATTAAGTCTTGATGAAATAGGTTGTAATGATGAAATACCTGAAACTTTTCCTACAATAGAAGAAAATGCATTACAAAAAGCAGAATATATTTATAACAAATTTGGCTATAATTGCTTTGCGGATGACTCTGCTTTAGAAATTGATTTTTTAAATGGAGAACCTGGAGTTTATTCAGCAAGATATGCAGGCGCTAATTCTGATGCAAATAAAAATATTGATAAAGTTTTAAAAAATTTATCAAAGACAAATTTAAGAAGTGCTAAATTTAGAACAGTTATTGCTTTAATATTAAGTGGAAAAAAATATCTTTTTGAGGGAGAATGCTTAGGGAAGATTTCTAAAAATAGAAGAGGTATTCATGGATTTGGATATGATCCAATTTTTTTACCTAAAGGATTTAGTAAATCATTTGCAGAAATGACTAAATTTGAAAAAGGAAAAATTAGTCATAGAGCTAAGGCAGTTGAAAAGCTTATAAGTTTTATCAACTCAATATAGTCGCATAACTATTTATAAATAAAACTATGCAAAATATATTTCATTTTTAAAAAAAAACTTATTTTTGTAAAATAAACTAATAATGAAAAAAGCGGTAGTCATAGGAAGTGGTTTTGCAGGTCTTAGTTGTGCCTCGTATCTTGCTAAGAATGGAATTCAAGTAACTGTTGTTGAGAAAAATGATCAGCTTGGTGGTAGAGCAAGAGTTTTTAGTGAACAAGGCTTTACTTTTGACATGGGCCCAAGTTGGTATTGGATGCCAGATATATTTGAAAGTTATTTTACTGATTTTAATTTAAATGTTAGTGACGTTTATAATTTAATTCAATTAGACCCTGGATTTAAAATGATTTTTTCAGAAGATGAGATTTCTGTCTTTTCTGATTTTGAGAAAACCTGCAAAGTTTTTGAAAAGTATGAGAAAAATGCATCAAAAAAATTAAAAAAGTTTATGCAAAATGCCGCGTTAAAATATAAGATTGGTATTGATTTTATGTATGAATCACCAGGAGTTTCTTTCTTAGAACTTCTAAGTTTAAATCTTCTATCTAACATAAGTAATTTTGATGTCTTTAAGTCTTATAGTTCTTTAGTCAAAAAATATTTTAATCATCCTCATTTAATTGCATTACTTGAGTTTCCAGTTTTATTTTTAGGTCAAACAGCTTCAAATATGCCCGCTTTATATAGTTTAATGGCATATTCTGGAATCCAGCAAGGTACCTTTTACCCAATGGGTGGATTTAATGAAATTATTCAAGCTCAAATTAATTTATGTAAAAAACTTGGAGTTGCTTTTAAAACTTCTTTTGATGTTAGTAGTATTAATATTTGTAATGGAAAAGCAATCTCAGCTAGTTGTGTTTCTCATGATGATGAAATAGCAGATTATTTTATTGCTTCTGCTGATTATGCTCATGTTGAAAAGGAATTACTAGATGAAAAATATAGAAATTATACAGAAAATTATTGGGATAAAAGAGACTTTTCTCCTTCATCATTGATTTTTTATCTTGGAATAGATGTAAAAGTTGATAATTTGATACATCATAATTTATTTTTTGATGAAGACATTGATTTATTTAGTAATGATATTTATGTGAATAAAACATGGCCAAAAAAGCCCTTATTTTATGCTAGTTGTCCATCCAAAACAGATAAGAGTACAGCTCCAAATGGTAAAGAAAATATATTTTTACTTATGCCATTACCTGCTGGTGTTAAAGATACTGAAGAATTACGTGAAAAATATTTTAATATTATTTTGCAAAAACTTGAGAAGTATTGTAAAATGGATATTAAATCAAAAATTATTTACAAAAGAAGTTATTGCGTTAATGACTTTAAGAAAGATTATTATTCATATAAAGGAAATGCATATGGCTTAGCAAATACTGTATCACAAACAGCAAATCTCAAACCAAAAATCTATAATAAAAATGTAAAAAATTTGTTTTACACTGGACAATTAACTGTTCCTGGACCAGGAGTTCCACCATCATTGATATCTGGAAAATTAGTTGCCGATTATATAATTAAAAATTGTAAATGAAAGAGCAAAAAGATATATTTGATTTAGTATCATTAGAGTGTAGTAAGCAAACAACAAAAGCTTACAGTACTAGCTTTAGTTTAGCCATAAAACTTCTCAACAAAGAGTATAGAAATGCAATATATTCTATTTACGGTTTTGTACGTCTAGCTGATGAAATTGTAGATACTTTTCATAATTATGATAAAAAAAAATTATTAAATCAATTGCGTAATTCAACTAAGGATGCAATTAAAGAAAAAATTAGTTTAAATCCAATAATTAATAGTTTTCAAAATACCGTTAACAGATATAACATTGATTGGATGTTGATAGATAGTTTTTTAAAAAGTATGGAGTATGATTTAGAGCATAAGAATTGCACTCCTGATTCATATAAAGAGTATATTAGAGGTTCGGCCGAAGCAGTAGGTTTAATGTGTTTATATGTTTTTACAACAAATAAAACTGGAAAATATAATGATTTGAAGCCTTACGCTGAGTCATTAGGATCTGCTTTTCAAAAAATAAATTTTTTAAGAGATTTAAGCGATGATTATAATCATTTACGTAGGGTATATTTTCCTAACATAGATATTTCTAAATTTGATAATGTTCAAAAGAAAAGTATTGAAGAAGATATAGAAAAGGAGTTTATACATGCTTTAGTAGGTATTAAATTACTGGATAAAAAAGCACAAAAAGGAGTTTATTTGGCTTTTAGATATTATGTGAGTTTGTTTAATAAAATTAAAAATTTAGATGCTTCCTATATTCTTAAAAATAGAGTAAGGATATCCAATTTTAATAAGATTATGATATTAATGTTTTCACAATTTTCATTTAAATTAAAGTATTAAAATGCTAAAATATCTTATTCTTTTTTTATTTTTTATTTATAGTTTTATTGTTATTGCGGATGATATTTCTCAAATACGAAATATGTACACGTCTTCCATAGAGACTGAAAAGAAGTGTGAAGATTTTGGAAAGCATATGCTAAATTTAAATTATGATGAAAATAATTTGTATCAGGCATACTTAGGCTGTTATTATTTTATTAAATGTAAATATACATCTAGTAATATGTTAAAATTTAAATATTTTAATAAAGGAAAGGCATTGCTTGAGTCTTCTATTAATAATAATTCAAGTTCTATAGAATTAAGATTTCTACGCTATAGTATTCAAGTCAATTTGCCAAGAATTTTATTTTATTATCAGGATATTGAAAAAGATCTTAATTTTGTTCAGCATAATCTTAAGTCTTTAAAAGACGAGAAACTAAAAAAATATATTTTAAAATCTCTAAATAATTTAAATCAATGAATTTTTTAATTGTTATAGCTACTTTCATCGTTATGGAATTTGTTGCATGGAGTGTACACAAATACGTTATGCATGGTTTTTTATGGGTTTTACACAAAGATCATCATGTTGTAGATAAGGATAAAGTATTACAAAAAAATGATTATTTCTTTTTAATATTTGCTATTCCATCTATGATGTTAATTTTTATTGGGTATAAAGATTTTAGTTATCAATTTTTTATTGGAATCGGTATTGCTTTTTATGGGCTAGCTTATTTTATTGTTCATGAAATTATTATACATAGAAGACTTCCAGCTCCAAAAAACACTAAAAGTAAATATATTAAAGCAATTAGAAAAGCACATAAAGTTCATCACAAAAATCGAGGTAAATATAATGGGGTTAACTTTGGGATGTTAATTGTTCCATGGAAATATTTTAAGAAATAATGTCAACGTATTTTCAAGTTTTATTTTTTTCATTTTTAATTCCATTTTTATTTTCGTTTCATCCAAAAATTAATTTTTATAAGACATGGTCCGCTTTTTTTCTTGCTAATTTTTTGGTTTCTATTCCTTTTTTAATTTGGGATGAAATTTTTGTAAGAATTGATGTTTGGGGCTTCAATAACGAACATTTATCGGGTTTGACTATTTTTAGTTTACCTATTGAAGAAATATTATTTTTTATTGTAATACCTTATTGTTGTGTTTTTACTTATGAAGTATTGTCTATTTTCTTTGCAAAAGTGATTTTTTCAACTAAGACTATAAACTTTATTTTTGGTTTGATACTATTTATTTTAAGTATCATATTTAGTGACAGGTTATATACTTTTTATACATTTTTCACTTTAGGATTGTTTTTAATTTTTTTATTTAAGTATAATAAGTCATTCATGAAAGATTTTTATATCACTTATTTTCTAATAACAGTTACATTTTTTATAATAGTTAATGGTATTTTAACAGGAGGTATGACCGGTGGTCCTCTAAACAATCCACCTGTTTGGTATAATAATTCTGAAACTTTAAATATTCGGTTTTGGACTATTCCTATTGAAGATTTTTTTTACTCTTTTCTTTTGCTTTTATCTAATACATACTTTTATGAATTTTTTAAAATAAAACTTTATGGAAAGAAAAAGTAGTCAAAAGGATATTATATTGATTACAGGTGCAACAGGTCATCTTGCTCAATATTTATATTCTTTCTTATCTAAAGACTATAGTATTAGATTTTTAACAACAAATAAAAGTATTATAGACTCAAAAAGATATTTTTATTGGAACATTAATGACAATTTCATAGATCCTAAGTGTATTAAGAATTGTAAATATGTTATTCATTTAGCAGGATATTCTATTCTTAATAGATGGACCAATAAGAATAAAAAAATCATGTATGAAAGTCGAGTTACTTCAACGAATATGCTTTATAATCTTTTTCAATCAAAAAATATTAGGCCAGAAGCATTTATCTGTGCTTCAGCAGTAGGTTTATATGAATGTTCAAAAAATATTATTACTGAAGAATCAAAAATTGGAACAAGCTGGTTAGCACAAATGGCTAAAGATTGGGAAGATGCTGCAAACACGTTTAAAGGGTTAGGAAGCAGAGTCGTATTAATGAGAATCTCTTTAATTTTTAGTAAACATGCAGGATTTTTAAAATATAATCTACTTTCACTAAAATTTGGATTAGCTGTAATATTCGGGAGCAGAAGTAACATAATTAATTGGATGCATATTGAAGATATATCTCGATTTATTAAATTTTGTATTAAGAATAAAAAGATAAATGGATCATATAATCTAGCTAGTTCGGAAAGAATGACACAAAATACTTTTTATAAATTTTTTACAAAGCATCTTTTTTTCTTTTCTTTTATAGTTAAAATACCAGATTTTATCTTAAAATTTGTTTTAGGTGAAAGATCTCAAATTTTATTAAGTAATTTTTGTTTGTCAAACGAAAAGTTAAAATCTACTGGATTTGTATTAAAATATGATAATTTAAATAAGTTGGGTGCTTATATAAAATCTAAAAAAAAATAATTATTATCTAATTATTATTTGTTTTAAATACTGCTGATTATCATAAAAATAAATTAGAGGTTTATTATATGTCTGATTTGTTTTTTTACCCAAAATATCAATAACAAACATTTTTTTGTCTATATAAGCCTCATCAGTAACAGATGTACTCGTATTTTCAATATTAAAACTATTGAATCCAAAAACGCCCCAATTTACTCCGTTTTGCATTTCTTGCCATGAATACCAATGTATATTATTGTCCCAAGTATCGTAGCAGGCAAATTCTTGATTTATATTATCGTAACCAAATCCTACAACAAAATGATCTGTTGAATTATCTCCATCACTATCCACTAATATAATGACAGGCCTATTATTATTTATCTCATTTTTAAATTTTTCCCAACTATTATTAGAAAAAAATGTGTATTCAGTATTTGTTATATAGTTTGGATTAATATAATTTATATATTCTTCAAAAGCATTTCCTATATCACTAGACCAACTCCATCCCCAATAATTATTGTAAACACTCATAGAAGTCTTCATGAAATCTGCAATTGAATTGTTTTGATGTCCAAGTCCATTTTCTGAATTGTCTGACAATAAATTTGGATAATAATCCAATGGAATAGAATAATTATTATAATGTTCATCACTTGCAATTGACATATTTATACTGTTTGTTTGGTTAATGGTATTTTCTGAAAATAAATCATTAAAACCATTGAGATCGTAATAACCAATTATCATACCCAAAGCAGTTGGGCCACATCCTCTATGCCACAAATAAGATGGGACATCGGTAATTATAAATCCACTTTTTTTATTTTTTATTCCACTAGGTACTCCTTCTGGTCTTGTTTCAAAGCATTTACTTTGTTGTCCATTTAATAATATAGGTAATAGAAGAGTAAAAATTAGAATTTTATGATGTATACATTTTATTATCATTACTTTATTTCATTTACATTCTTATTTTCTTTATTTAATAATTCTCTTGAGTCAGATATAAATAAATTCATTTTATTTTTAGATTTTTCATTTAATGTTTCATTTTTATCATTACATAGTAAAATCTCAAAACTTTTTTTATTATCAACTAAAGATTGATTAACCCAAGTGAGATAATAACCACAATCACTTATAATACAATTGTTATTATCATCTTTTTTAACTGTTATCTTTAAAATTGCACCTCCATCTCTTTTACGTGTTCTTTGTGCTGATACAAAGTTTCCAAGCGAATAAGCAATAACTTTTTGATGTATTGAATCTTTAATAAACTCCATTCTTTGTAGAACATGAGGATGAGATCCAATTATAACATCTACACCATTTTCAAATAAAAAGTTAGCTAAATTTACTTGTTCAGTGGATGGATGAGATTTATATTCACTTCCCCAATGTATAAATACGATTAATTTATCTATACTGTCCTTTTTACTTTGATTAATATCTTGTAAAATTAATGATTTGTCAATTAGATTTACAACAGTAGGCTTTGGAACAGGTATTCCATTTGTTCCATAAGAATAGTTTAGCATTCCTATTTTAATATTATTTTTTTTAAAAATAAGTAGGTTTTTTTGATCTCTTTCATCAAGATCTTTAAAAGTTCCCGTGTGAGGAATATTTAAAGAGTCTAGAATATTAATAGTTCTAATTAGTCCCTTTTTACCCTTATCACAAGAATGGTTGTTAGCAGTTACTAAAATATCTATTCCACTTTTTTTACAAGCTATTGCTAATGCGTCAGGAGAAGAAAATTGAGGGTAACCTACATATGGTGGTCCCGCTAAGGTAACTTCTAAATTGGCTATTGCAAAATCTGCACTTTTAATAGTTGGAGATATCTTGTCAAAAACTTTATCGTAATTATAACTGTTTCTTTCTTTATTAAATGCAGCAGCTATTTGAGAGTCATGCCCCATTATATCTCCAATGAATATTATGCTAATTGAGTCATAGTTTTGAATTGAATCTTGTTTTTTAATATGTGCAAGAGTCAGTAAAGGGATAAATGTTACACAAAAAAGACATATTATTTTTTTAAAATCATACATTAGATTTCCTTTTAATCAACTATAATTTTCTTCTCAATACTTCCATTATCATATATGTAAATCAGAGATTTATTTTTTATTATTCTAGATTCTCTACCTAAAATATCATTGATTTTTACTATGTTTCTTTTATTATCTATTTGATCAATGTTCGTTGGTATATTTATTACATTATAATCTGCATACATTATACATCCTTTTTTATCAGTAATTTCACAACTATATAATCCATTTGTATTAGCTGTAATTGTATTAGTTGTATCATTAGTAGGAGTCCAGAGGTAACTATATGGTGGTGTTCCTCCATTTTCATCAGCAATTAAATTATATCCATTCTGTATGATAGATAAAGTTAATACTGGTGGTTCATCAATAAAAAAGCTTTCAATTGAGCTGTTTCCATTAGAATCAGTAACAGTTAGTGTATATAATCCTGAATAAAGATTATAAATATTTTGACTTGATGATGTAAAACCATTTGGTCCTGTCCAAGAAAAATTGAATGGGAAGGCTGATCCAATAATATCTATAATTATTTTACCTGTTGCTTCACCATTGCAATTTACATCAATTATAGCATCTTCTTCTACCATAGGAGGAGATATAACTAAGTTACTGAAAGAGTTTCCTAAATAATAATAGATTTCTCCATACGCATTACCTAATGAATCTGTTTCTATTTCAACAAGATTAAACTTTATAGTTGAGTCATTAGTTCTCCATACATATCTACTTTGTTGCCATGAAGTGTCTGCTGATGTTGTAGGGTCTTGAATCCATTGACTTAATCCTGTTATTGTATCTGTTATTTTCATCATGATATTGTCAAATTCATACATAGATTCATAAACTCTAAGCGCATCATAATTACCATTTGGTATTTCTACTTGTCCCCATCCATCAACTATATATTCTTGAATTCCCCCATACGATTGTCTTATTGAATCAATAACATATGGTCCAGGTAAACCAATAAAAACAGATGGAATAGGAGGAGATATTACAGTGTCATATTGAAAAATAATATTTGAAATAGTAATTGTATCCAAATAATTTAATGGAGTAGGTAACATCATCTGGCTATAATCATAAATCATACCTTGATCAACAACTCCGTTTGAGGCAAGCCCATTAATAGATGTGTTTAAATAGTAATAGGCTGCCGAATCTATTTGAACACAAAGGTTACTATTAGGAAAGCTACTGGCATAAGGAGTAGTATTTGGATCAATAAATCCAAGAACCATATCTATACTGCCATTAGTACTTGAAAAGTTCCAGTTTTGATTAGGACCACTATTTCCTTGAGAGTAGCTGCCATACTCATAAGCCATTATGATAGTGTCACCTATTGAAGGTAAATTAGAATTATTTACATTTATTTGTGAAAAACTTAGAATTGGTACTAATAGTATAATATTTATTATTCTCATTTTATTTAGTTTTAATAGTTATTTCTTTAGGTAAAAATTTACTAGCGTTACCTTTATTTTTAATAATATCTCTTATTATGCTAGATGAAATATGTGATTTTTCTGCTCTTGAAATAAGAAATAATGTTTCAATATTTTGTGCTAAATCTGCATTCATTTGTGCAATATTACTTTCAAATTTTAAATCATCTATATTTCTAACTCCTCTTATGATAAATGTTGCATTTTTTTCTTTACAAAAGTCCACAGTTAATCCTTTGTAAGACTCAACAATAACTTTAGGTTCATTAATAAATACTTTTTGTATCCATTCTATTCTTTGTTTTATTGAAAATAATGATTTTTTTTCAGAATTAACGCCAATGCTAATGATTATTTTGTCAAAAAGAGGAAGGGCTCGATGCACTAAATCTTGATGGCCTTTGGTAAATGGATCAAAACTTCCAGGAAATATTGCGTTTTTTTTCATTATTCAAATCTAATAATTAAAATGAGAAAATACTAAAATGAACATTTCCATATTTTCTAAGTTCAATATTAGGCTCATTAAAAATTGTGTTTTTATCATGCTCAATAATAAGCAATCCGTCATTTTTAATAAGGTTTTTATTAATAATAATTTCTTTTAGTTCTTGATAAAACCTATAATTATAGGGAGGATCTGCAAAAATAAAATTAAATTTTCTTTTACATTTATTTAAGTAATTAATAGCATCAATATTTACAGTATTTACTTTTAAGTCTAATTTTAATGATGTTTCATTAATAAAATTGATAGCTTTTATGCTTTTATCTATAGCTGTAATTTTTTGTACACCTCTTGATGCAAATTCAAAAGATATATTACCAGTTCCAGAAAATAAATCAAGAACCTCTTTGTTATTAAAAAAATATCTATTATCTAGTATGTTAAATAGAGCTTCTTTTGCAATATCTGTAGTAGGTCTAAGTTCAAGGTTTTTTTTTTTTTCAATTATTCTTCCTTTGTGTGAGCCTCCAACAATTCTCATATGATTGAATGTAAAAGTGTATAATGAGTATTTTCAGATCTAATACTTGATTCTACTGGAAAAATAAATTTTTTTTCATCTTTTGCTATATGTATATGTCTTATATATTCATATAAAAGTTTGAAAGTTTCATCTTTATCGTTTATATCTCCAAATAAATTTACTTCAACTTTTTCTCTATCTATTTTTAATTGTTCAAAAGAGAAAAGGGTGTAATATAAAATATCTTCTGCCGATATATATTTAAATGTATTGTTGAATATTAGTTTATTCTCTTTAAAAATTGTAATTATTAATTTGTTGTTTTCAATATTTATATATGCATGTTGTTTATCATTATTCATGTTACTAAATAAATCAATTAAAATGCTTTGTTGTGATTGTTGTTTTGCTTGAGGTAAAATTGTTTCTATAATATTATTAATTTTTTTATCAAAAGAATAAATTAGAAATGCATCTATATTCTTTATTTTATCTGATTTGATTATTCCATTTTTTTCTGTATTAAAATCAAGAAATTTTTTATTATTTTCTTTTGAATAAAATTCCTGTGGAACCAGTGTGCAAGATAAATTTTCAAAAATAATATTAGAAGAACTAAAATTTAGTTTTACAATATCCTCGTTGTTAATGGTATTAATTATATCCTTTAGTGATGGGAATATTTTAAAAAATTCAATGTGATAATTGGATTTTTCTATAACACAATATTTTAAAGAAGATTCACTTATTTGAATAGATATGTGATATTGCTGTGCTAATTTAGCATTGAATGTTTTAGATTTAAAGCTATTCGATTTTCCAGTTTCCATTTAGTGATACTTCTGTTAATGAACCTATTTTTAAAAGGTCATCAGGAGGGTATAAGTGAGGATAATTTTTATAGTCTAGACCTTTGAGTATTGTTTTATAATTAGAAGATACTTCTAATACTTGTACAATCTGCCCGCCATATGGTGCTAATTCGTCAGTAGCAATATTATATTGTTTTTTTGTTTCAGGAATCTGAAAAAGATTAGCGATATCTAGAGGATATAGATTGTTTCTTTCAGATAGATATGCGCTATCAAAAACAACTAAATTAGCAGATATTGTATCTGGAATTCTTGAAATATATTTACGAATTTCTGCAATACTATCTGCTTTTGCGAAGCCATATTCTGACATTAAAGAGTCCGGAATTTCACCAACTGTTTTAGTAATTATAATGGACTCGTTAAGTAAAAAATTTAACAGTATATCGGCATTTTCAGCATATCTATTATATTTTTGCTTAAAGTGAATCTGCGCTTGTTTAATATCTTCTAGCTTTTGTATATTTCTATCTATTCTAATTTTAGCTTTTTCTTTAAATTCCATTTCTTTTGCAGGTATTTGATAGATTAAATATCCTAATACTAAGATAACTGGAACTAAAATTATTTGTACAATTTTTTTCATGAAACAAATCTTTAATCTTGCAAATTTATGATTTTTACCAAATTAATGTTGTTTCTTTGTTATAAAATTATAAGATGAAAAAAATCTTATCAAAAATTATTTTTTTGATTTTAGGTTGGAAAGTTATAGGACCTCATAAATATCCAAAAAAATGTGTAATTATTGGAGCACCTCATACTTCAAATTGGGATTTTTTTGTTGGTAGATGTTATGGATATATTATAGGTATTTACCCAAAATATTTAATTAAAAGTACTTTGTTTATTCCAATTTTAGGTTATTTAATAAGATTAAATGGGGGTATTCCTGTATATAGAGAATCTAAAAATAATATGGTTGAACAATTAGTAGAGAAATTTAATAAATATGATTCTTTTATTCTAGGACTTTCTCCAGAAGGCACAAGAAGTAGAGTAAATAAATGGAAAACAGGTTTTTATCATATCGCATATAAATCTAATGTTCCCATAGTATTAGTTGGTATAGATTTTAAGTATAAAAGAATTGGAATTATAAATACATTTTCGCCCTCAGGAAACTTAAAAAAAGATATGTTATTTATACAAGATCAATTTAAGGGATTTCATGGGAAAATTCCACAAAATTATAATCCTAAAATTATTTGAGTTTATATCTTGATAAGATGTTTAAAAACCAATCGTTATTTTTATAAAATGCTTGATTTAACATTTTTAAATATCTATTTTTGTTTAATAAAATAAAAATATGTCTATAAATACAACATCTAAGTTAGCCACATTAGAACAGGCGCAAGAAATGGGTTTAAGAACTGATGAATTTGATAAAATAAAGGAAATTCTTGGAAGAACACCTAATTTCACAGAATTAAGTGTCTTTGGAGTTATGTGGTCAGAACACTGCTCATACAAGAACTCTATTGTATGGTTAAAGAAATTGCCTAAAGATGGTCCTCACATGCTAGTTGAAGCAGGAGAAGAGAATGCTGGTTTAGTTGATATTGGTGATGGTTTAGCATGTTGTTTTAAAATAGAATCTCATAATCATCCTTCTGCTTTAGAACCTTATCAAGGTGCGGCAACTGGTGTTGGCGGTATAAATAGAGATATTTTTACCATGGGAGCTAGGCCTATTGCACAACTTAACTCTTTAAGATTTGGTAATATACATTCTAATCGTACTAAGTGGCTAGTTAAGGGTGTTTCTAAAGGTATTGGTGATTATGGAAATGCTTTTGGTATTCCAATTGTTGGAGGTGAAGTTTTTTTTGATGATTGTTATAATACAAATCCATTAGTAAATGCATTTTCAGCTGGTATTATGAGAAAAGAAGATATGATTTCAGCAACTTCTTCTGGAGAAGGTAACCCAGTGTTTATTGTTGGTTCTCATACAGGAAAGGATGGTATTCATGGTGCATCTTTTGCTTCTAAAGATATATCTGAAGATTCAGTTAATGATCTACCTGCAGTTCAAGTTGGAGATCCTTTTCAAGAAAAATTATTATTGGAGGCAACACTTGAGTTAGCAAAAACTGATGCTATTGTTGGAATGCAAGATATGGGTGCTGCAGGTATTACATGTTCATCTAATGAAATGTCATCTGCTGGAAATCACGGGATGGATTTATGGTTAGATAAAGTACCTACAAGACAACCTAATATGAAAGATTGGGAAATTTTATTATCAGAGTCTCAAGAAAGAATGCTTGTTGTTGTGAAAAAAGGAAAAGAAGATATTGTAAATGCAATTTTTGATAAATGGGATTTGTCTTGTGAGCAAATTGGGATTGTAACAAAGGGAGATAGAGTTAGGTATTTCATGCATGGTGAATTAGTTGCTGATGTCCCATGTCATGATTTAGTTTTGGGAGGTGGAGCTCCTATATATAATAGAGAATGGAAAGAACCTTCTTACTACAAAGAATGGAAAAAATTTAATATCAATGATGTAGAACATCCTAAAAATTTAGTTGAAATAGCTAAATTTTTAACAGGTCATGAAAATATTGCTTCTAAAAAATGGATTTACGAGCAATATGATTCTATGGTTGGTACAGTAAATATGAGTACAAATTTACCTACAGATGCTGGTGTTGTTAATTTAAAGGATTCAAATAAAGCATTAGCGATGACTGTAGATTGCAATGCACGTATGGTTAATGCCGATCCTGAAGAGGGTTGTGCCATGGCTGTTGCTGAAGCAGCAAGAAATATTGTTTGTTCTGGAGGAATACCTTCAGCTATAACTAATTGTTTAAACTTTGGGAATCCATATAATCCTGAAGTTTATTGGCAATTTGTAGGTTCAATAAAAGGAATGGCCAAAGCATGTAAAAAGTTTAAGACTCCAGTTACAGGAGGTAATGTATCTTTTTATAATCAGTCTGCAGTTGATGGAGTTGAGGTTCCTGTTTTTCCTACTCCAACTATTGGTATGTTAGGAATTATTGAGGATAAAAAGCATATAACTACTACAGCTTTTCAGGGTAAATCAGATTTAATTTATATGATTGGTAATTGTGAGAATGACATATCATCTTCAGAGTATTTAGCTTCTTATCATAAGGTAAAAGAATCATCTACTCCTAATTTTGATTTGGATCTTGAATTTGATGTACAACAAGCCGTTATTGAACTTATAAGAGCAGGGTCTATAGAATCAGCACATGATATTTCAAATGGTGGATTATTTATTACACTTCTTGAAAGTGCATTTACAAATAATTTAGGTTTTGAAATTGTTAGTTCATCAGAAGTTAGAGAAGATGCTTTTTTATTTGGAGAATCTCCTTCCAGAGTAATTGTTTCAGTAACTGAAACAGGTGAAGATGCTTTTTTAGATATTTTAAATAAAAGAAAAACACCATTTATGTTACTTGGTCATGTTACTAGAGGCAGAATTGTTGTTGATGATAGAAAATTTGGTCAAATACAGGATTACAAGAGTATTTATGATAAATCATTATCTAATGTTTTAGATAATTAAAATTCAATCAAAAAGTAAGTATAATTTTTGTATTAATCTGTCGTCTTGTTAGATAATTTGGAACTGCATATTCTCGTCCATTAATATCAGAAACCCATAAATAAGATACGGTATTATTTATATCAAGTAAGTTAAATAGCTCAGTACTGATCCAAATACTATTAAATAAATTTAAAAATTTAAATTTACTTTTCTTATCCTTTTCTTTTATAACAGCAGAAAATCCAATATCGACTCTTCTATAATCAGGTATTCTTAAAATATCTTGATATTTTTCACTTTTAGGAGGGCCAAATGATAAGCCTGTTCCATAAATAAAATTGAGATGCATTTTGTAATTTGGATTGCCAGGGACATAGTCTTGAAAAAACATTGAAAAATTTACTCTTTGATCAGTTGGTCTTGGAATATATCCAACTTCAATCTCTTCACCACTTGTGTTTATTCTTGTATCTCCAACTATATCTTCTTCTGTTTTCATAATAGATAGACTTGCCCAGCTTTCAACTCCTGGCACGAATTCTCCATTAACTTTCATATCGAACCCTGTTGCATATCCGTTAGATAATTCATTAGCTAAATATTGGATGCGAACATTATCTACTTTGTAGGGTATTAAATTTTCTAAATTTTTATAATATATTTCTGTTATCCATTTAAAAGGTCTTCCCCAACTATAAAATAAATAATCAGAACCAATTACATAGTGAATAGATTTTTGTGACTTTATATTATAATTTAATACACCAGAAATATTTCGAAGTTCTTTATAGAAAGGAGATTGGTAATAGAAACCAGTTGCTAGCCTAAATACTATATCTTTTTCCCAATAAGGAGCATAAGCTAGAGATAATCTTGGACTCATAATAAATTCTTCATTAAAAGACCAGTAGCTTCCTCTTGTTCCAGCTTTTAAAGAAATATTTCTTATGTCTTTTGCAATTTGAATATATCCCGAGTTTCTGTATGAAACAAGATTAATTTGAGTTTTTAATAATTCATTTAATATGATTTCTTGGTTAGCATCGGAATCTCCTCCAATATTATCATTTGGATGAGGAAAATTAAAAAAAGCAGAGTCAATTAGCTTCCATTCACTAATATAATCATCTATTTCTTCTTTTTGCAATTTTAACCCCCATAGAAAAGAAGTCGATTCATTATTATAACTTCCATAATGTGACAAATTTGATACTGTAGCATTTAAACTATTTCTTGCATGTTTAATATATTTACCAACACCCCTGTCAAAAGCAATATCTCCAAAATCTTCAGATCCTAAATTATTATCTAGTTGGTAAAGCCAATATTCTCCAATTATATCAAAGTTTTCTTGTTCATATGTTTTAAAAATAGAACTTGTAAATTGTAAATTTAATTTTGTGTTTGGTTGATATTTACTTGTAATTGCAGCAAAGTAAGTTTCATATTTATCTAATTCTTGTCCTTCAAAATATATTTTTAGTTTTAGTGCTTCGTTTACAGTCCCAAACTCTGTTTCTCTATCATTTGGAATCATATTATATTCATTTCTACTAATATTTCCAAGAAAACTAACATCCCAATTTGTACTTAATTGATAATTTATTAATGTTTGTATATCTGTAAATCGTGGTTGATATTCTGCTTCAGTGTCTAATGAATTAAGTATATACTGATTAGACTTATTTCTAATACCTAAAATGTAGGAAAGTCTTCCATTCTTGTTTATACCTTCAAAATGTGCAGATCCGCCAAGTAGTCCCAATCTGATACTAGCCTTATTATCTATTGGTTTTTTATATTTTATATCTAGTACAGAAGACATCTTATCTCCATATTTTGCATCAAATCCTCCTGCAGAAAATAGAATGCTTGATACCATATCAGTATTAACAAAGCTTAGCCCTTCTTGTTGACCTGATCTTATAAGAAAAGGCCGATATACTTCTATGCCATTTACATATACTAAATTTTCATCAAAATTTCCTCCCCTCACTGAATATTGAGCACTCAGTTCATTAGCAGAACTAACACCAGGTAAAGTTTTTAAAATGGCTTCAACTCCTCCTGAATTACCTGGAATTATGCTTACGTGTCTAGGTTTTATTCGATTAAAATTTTCTTTTCTGCTTTGTTGATCTGAAATAATTATATCTTCAAGTAATGTTGTTGAAGATTTTAATTGAATATCTAGTTTATAGTTTTGATCTTTTTTTAACATTGGGATTCTTATCTTTTCTATTTCATATCCAATAAAACTGTAAGTAATTACTATTGATCTGTTTGCTGGAATTGAAAGAATATAGTTTCCATTTTCATCAGAAGTTGTTCCTTCAGATTGGTTTAAAATTGAAATGTTTACAGCTGTTATTAAATTGTTTTGATCATCCGTAATAGTACCGCTGATTGTTTGAGCATATGTGTAATACACATTTAAAAATAAAAAAGAAATTATTAATCTTATTAGCATAACGCTACAAAAATATGATTATGTCGCTTAAATAACTCTAAAAAGAAAGAGTTATTATATTTACACAAAAAAATAAATTAATATTTTTTACTTTTTTTAATATTTAATATGAAAATACTCATACTATGTACTGGGAATTCATGTCGTTCACAAATGGCTGATGGTTTATTACAAGAACATTTTAAAAATTTTGAAATTTATAGTGCAGGAACTAAACCTGAAAAAGTAAATCCATTGGCAATTCGTGTTATGCGCGAAATAGGTATTGATATATCTAAAAATAAATCTAATCATGCTAAAGAATATGATTTTATAAATTTTGATTTTGTTTTTACTGTTTGTAATAATGCAAAAGAAATATGTCCTGTTTATCCGAATGCTAAAAAGCTTATACATCAAAGTTTTTTAGATCCAGCTAATGCTACTGGTTCTGAAATTGAACAATTAGAAGTATACCGGAAAGTTAGGGATGAATTAAAAAAATATTTTATTTCCTTTTTTAACGATAAAATAATTAATAAGTAAATTGTGCTTCAAATTTAGACTTGTTTCCTAATTTATCAACTACATTTAAATTAATCACGTGTTCTCCTTTTTGTAAATCATCAATTTCATAACTTAGAAGATTTGTTTTGTGATCATAGTCCATTAGAATCCATTTATTATCAATTTCCCCTCTAAATGATTTAATACCACTTTCGTTATCTTTTATTTTAAAATCTATTGTTTTTTGATTTGTTATTTTTTTGTTTGCGTGAATATTAATAGCAATTATTTGTGGATTTATAGTGTCAGAAACTATACAGAAATCACCAAGTTCTCTTGTCTTAGTGGTGAGTTGATTATTTTTCCATTTACCTCCAATATGTTTATATTTTCCTTTTAAATCTGTTTTTGCTATATATGTTTTTGCTAGTAAAGAATTAGGTACAATTGCAGATATTGACAATGTATAGTATTTGTGAACTGGTGTATTATTATAGTGTATATGATGTATATTTCCAAATACTTCATTTCGATTTATAGAATTTCTATATTCAAACAATATAGATTCATATAAAGAATAGGCATCCATTTTTAGAGAAATATTTTCATCTTTGAAATAGTTTGGTGTATTATAGTTAAAATATTTTTTAGAAGAAATATTTGATGTAAGAGAATCCTTTTCAATTTTACACTTCTTAATAAAAGGTTGAGGAGCTGATCTTATATCAAAATTTAATTTTGATACGTTTCCAAATATGTCACTTACTTCAATTTTTATATTATGTACAGCACTATCATTAAATTTTATTATACCGTTGTTTTTCAAATCATGATAATTATTTAATTTGTTGTATGGCAGCTTATAGCATCTATGAAATTTTATTTGATTTTCTATTTTTTCACAATAATCTATATGCGCATTTATAAATCTATTTGTGCTAAAATTTAGTTCATCTAATTGAAAGTTATAATAAATTTTATTATCAACATAAACTTTTATATTGTAGACTCCATTTTTGTTATAAGCTCCATCAGCTTGATCATATGTGAAAATTCCTAATGCAAAGTTTCCGCTAACCGTTATATTTTCATTTAATAAATATTTTCCATTTACTTTTTTTATATCGTACACTTTACTTGAATTATATCCATTAATTAGTGTCGTATCCATTGCATATAATTTGATTTTTTTTATGGTTGGTGCAATATTATCAGTAACTTCAAATTTATATTGCAATGGATTTATTGGACGAGAGGTACTAGTTTCTCTTATTTCAAAATGTAAGTGAGCACCATTGCTTCCTCCTGTATTTCCAGAAGAGCCAATAATTTCTCCTTGTTTAACTATAATTTCATTTTTTTTTAAGTACATGTCTATTTCAAAACTTTCTCGTTTATAGTGTTCTTTTTTGACTACATTATTAATTATTTCATTAAATGAACTTAAATGAGCATAAACAGATGTATGTCCCGTTTTGGGATGATTTACATAAATTACTTTCCCGTATCCCCATGTTGAAACTTTTATTCTTGAGACGTATCCGTCAGCAATAGATCTTACATTTTGACCTTCGACCCCTTGTGTCTTAAGATCAATACCAGCATGAAAATGATTACTTCTTAACTCTCCAAACGTACCTGATAGTAATAATTTAAAATCTAAAGGTGATGTGTAATTTTGAGCTAAAGTATTAATTTGTATTAATGTAATGAATAAAATAAAAGTTATAAATTTCATTTAGTTTAATATTTATTATATCTACAAATATAACATCAAAAACATGTTATATTATATTTAAAATATTTAAGTTTGTAACAATAATTATTATATTTAATTAGTGAAGGAATTAGTAGATAGTATTGAAATTAAGATTAAGAATTTAGTTGATAAGTATAATCAAGTAAAGTTAGAGAATTCAAATTTACTAAAGAAAAATAATGATTTAAAACTTGTTTTGGACGAAAAAAATAATAAAATTGTAGAGTTACAAAACAAGGTTAAACTCATGAATATCACAAAGAATGTTGATAGGAGTAAGGACGAAGTTAAATCAACAAGACTAAAGATTAATGAGTATGTACGGGAGATAGATAAATGTATTGCATTATTAAATAAATAAAATAGATTGGACAGCAAAAAATTATCAATTAAATTGCATATAGCAAATAGAATTTACCCTCTTAAGATTGACCGTAGTTCTGAAGAATATATTAGGAATGCTGTTAAAAAAATTGAAAAGAGACTAAAGTTTTATGAAGATAACTATGCTATAAAAGATAAGCAAGATTTATTAGCAATGTGTCTTATAGAATATGCTTCAAAATCTGAATCTATTAATAATAAGACTATTGTGGAAGATAATGGCTTAACTGAAAAGTTAACAAATATTCAAACAATTTTAGATAATACATTTTAATAGCTCTTTATATAAACTATCCCGTATTAATTTTTTGTTAAACTCAACACTATTATAATTAGGGTTTGACTTGAAACTTTAAAAACAGGCCTCAATCCGTTTGGATTCTTTTAATGACAGTGGAAGTTTGCAATTTTTCAGCTACCTTATAAATGTTTTTTTGGAGTTTTTCCAATATTTAATACGGGATTTTTTTTAATAATTAAAAAATAATGATATGGATATTGTGATTGGATTAATAGGGGCTTTTGTTGGTGCTTTTTCTTATTATCTTATATTAAATAGTAAAAATAAATCAAAATCTAATTTGATAATTGAAGATGCAAAAAAAGAAGCAGAACAAATACGAAAAGAGAAAATTTTACAGGCTAAAGAAAAGTTTATTGAGTTAAAAGCAGAACATGAGAAGGAAATAGTTAAAAAAAATAATGACATTAATAATACAACTCAAAGGATTAAACAAAAAGAAAATTCTCTAAATCAAAAATTAGCAGAAGTAAATAAGAAGGATTCTAAAATAAAGCAAATACAGTCTAATCTTCAGGTTCAAAAATCAATTTTAGAAAAGAAAGAAAATGAACTAGATAAATTACATAAAAAGCAAGTTGAAGACTTAGAGCAAATATCTAATTTATCAGCAAAACAAGCCAAAGAACAACTTTTAGAAACATTAAAAGATAAAGCAAAAACAGATGCTTTAGAAATAATTCAAAATACAATTGAAGAAGCAAAATTAGCTGCCAAGCAAGATGCTCGTAAGATTGTTATACAGACAATTCAAAGAATTGCTACTGAAGAAACAATTGAAAATTCTGTATCTGTATTTAATATAGAAAATGATGCTGTTAAAGGAAGAATTATTGGAAGAGAGGGTAGGAATATAAGAGCAATTGAGGCAGCTATAGGTGTAGATATTATTGTAGATGATACTCCTGGTGCTATTATTATTTCTTGTTTTGATTCTGTTAGAAGAGAAATAGCTCGGTTGTCGTTACATAAACTTGTTACGGATGGAAGAATTCATCCTGCAAGGATAGAAGAGGTTGTCGCTAAAACTAAAAGAGAAATCGAAGATGAAATTATTCAAATTGGAAAGAAAACAACTATAGATTTAGGAATACATGGATTGCACCCAGAATTAATAAAAATGGTTGGTAGAATGCGATATAGATCTTCATATGGTCAAAATTTATTACAACACTCTAGAGAAACTGCAAACTTATGTGCTACTATGGCTGCTGAACTTGGTTTAAATACACAGTATGCTAAAAGAGCGGGCTTATTACATGATATTGGTAAAGTGTCTGCAGATGATGCCGAAACTCCTCATGCAATAATTGGAATGAAAATGGCAGAAAAATTTGGTGAAAAAAAAGAGGTTTGTAATGCAATTGGAGCGCACCATGATGAAATTGAAATGACAAGTTTAATATCTCCTTTGGTCCAAGTGTGTGATGGTGTTTCTGGTGCTCGACCAGGAGCACGAAGAGCTATGGCTGATGAATATATTAAAAGAATCACTGAATTGGAAGAAACAGCAATGGGTTATCCTGGTGTTTTAAAGTCATATGCTATTCAAGCTGGTAGGGAGTTGAGAGTTATTGTAGAAAGCGAAAAGGTTAACGACGAAATGGCATCAAAATTATCATTTCAAATTTCAGATAAGATACAAAATGAGATGACATATCCTGGGCAGGTTAAAGTTACAGTTATTAGAGAAACAAGAGCTGTTGCTTATGCAAAATAAGATTGTACAAAATAGGGTTAAATTTTAAAGCTTTATAATCTCAACTTTTTTGTTAATATTTTGAATCCATTGATTTGCTTCTTCAACACTATCATATGGCCCAATAAATACTATATACAATTCTTCTGTACTGTTTGATTTGTTAGGAAGAAAAAAGTAATTTGATTTAAAGCCTTTTATTCTTAGATTATTCACACTAGCTTTTGCGGAGTTTTCGTTTTCAAAATTTTCTATGAGAACAATATTATCTCCAACATAATTAAGATTATATTTTATCTTGGCATTTGTTTTGAAATTTTTTTCTTCTTTTAATTTCTTTTCTTTTGGGAAAATTATATCTTGATTTTTATAAATATAAACGCACATGATTATTAAAATTATTGAAAATAACCAAATCCATATTTTTTTATTAGATTTTTTATGTGTTAATTTTTTAATATCATTTTCTGAATTTACATTTTCTGCTTTTAAGTTTTCTGTTTCTTTTTTTTCAATACTCTTTTCCTTTATTTCAGCCAGTCTGTCATGAAGAATATTTAATTTTTCTTCTTTTGTTTTTTTACTCATAATGATATTATAAAATTAGGGATGCAAATATATTATTTTAATTAATGTTGTTTAAACATAGTGTAAAAAAATCTTTCAGTTTAATATTTGCATATGCTAGTTGTTTAGGCATAATACTATTTTCTGATAAGCCGGGGATTGTGTTTATTTCGATAACATATGGAATATCTTTTTGTATTATATAGTCTATTCTACAAAAACCACTTAAATTCATTTTAGAATATATATCTTTTGTTATGTTTTGTACTCTTGAATATATATCTTTTGTAATTCTAGCTGGTGTAATTTCATCAGATTTACCCAAATATTTTGCTTCATAATCAAAAAAATCATTATGGCTAACTATTTCAGTTATTGGAAGTGGAATTATTTCTTTATCATTTTTAAAAACGCCACAGCTTACCTCAACTCCATTTAAACTTTCTTCAATAATAATATCAGTATCATATTTTTGTGCTAAATGAATAGCATCATTAAATTCATTTTTATGCTCAACTTTTGATATCCCATAACTTGAACCACATTGGTTTGGTTTTACAAAAAAAGGTAGATTTATATTATTCTGAATATTATTTTTTGTTTCATTGTTATCTGAATTTATTAACACTGAATTAGCGGTCTTGAATCCATATTTTTTTAATTTATTGTTGCATTTATATTTATTAAACGTAATAGCAGAAATATTGGCATCACAAGAAGTATATGGTATATTTATTTCATCAAAATAATTTTGTATTAATCCATTTTCTGCAGGAGGTCCATGAAGTGCAATAAAAATTTTATCAAATATAATTTTTGTATTTGCTAACACAAACGAAAAATCTTCAATATTAAGTTCAATATCTTTGACGGTATATTTGTTATTTTTTAAAGTAACTATATATCCAATATATTTATTTTTATCTAAGTATTTTAGTACAGTTTCTGCACTTTGTAATGAAATACTTTGTTCTGCGGAATCTCCACCAGTTAAAATTGCTATTGTTTCCATTTATACATTAACAAACTTAAGTTTTTTTTTAAAATTAAATTTATTGATTATATTGTTTTTTTAAATTTTTCTAATTAAGATTCTATTTTATTTCTTTGTATGTTTGCTATTTATGAAAAAAATATTTCACAATATAATTAAAATTATTTACCCATATAGAAATTTGTTAAAACATTTATCTTTATCATTTTTAACAGTTTTTTTATTGTTTTTTTTATGGTATAAATACTTAGATTACTTTACAAATAAAGGAGATTTTGTAAAAGTTCCTACTTTTGAAAATGTATATTATAAAGATTTAAATAGTTTAGTCAATGATATTGATTTACAGTTTGAAGTTACAGACACTGGATACGACAGGTCCAAGCAAAGAGGTGTAATTTTAAGTCAGTATCCTTTGCCAAATACTGAAGTAAAACCGGGAAGAACGATTAAATTAAAAATTAATTCTTTACATACAAGAAAAGTAAAATTTCCTAATGTTATTGATTTACCTTATATTCAAGCAATTAATGAATTAACGAATAAAGGTTTTAGAGTTGAAAAGATAATCCCAAAACCTAATATGGCTATAAATAGAGTTTTAGCAGTAGTAGTTAAAGGAACAAATAATGAAATAACTATAAATCAAGAATTGTATGAGGGTACAGTCATAAATTTAATAGTTGGATCTGAGAAAGAAAGAGAACCTATTGGTATGCCAAATCTTATTGGACTAATTAGACAAGATGCAGAAATGGAGTTAAAAACAAAAAAGTTAAATATAGGTGCTATACAATTATATGATGGCAATGAATTCATAGATATTAATGATACTTTAATGTATGTTTCTGATTCAATTATTTTATTTAAACAAGATCCTGTTCCTGGTCAACAAATAAAAACTGGAGATTATGTTGATTTATATTTTACATTTAATACAACATTTAATGACAGTACTATGAGTATTATAATAGATGAAAATGATTAAAAGGTTATTTTTTATTTGTATTTTTTTAATTAGTTTTTCTTTAACTTCTCAAGAAATTGTAACTAATTTATATCATAATCCTCATACAAATAATTTTAAATTTGATAATAATAAAAGTAGCTTATCTCTTCCTTTTGTTGATGATTTTTCATATAACTCTCATACAGTTAATTTTGATTTGTGGGAGTATAGCACCGTATTTGTTAATAGAACATATCCAATAAACCCACCTACAATTGGAGTAATTACTTTTGATGGTTTGGACGAATATGGTTTAGCTAGAAATTTGTCTTCAACTTCCTCTGAGCCCTCTGACACATTATTATCTAAAAAAATTGATTTATCAACGGTTTCTTCTGCTTATCTTTTATTTTATTATCAAGCACAAGGTCTTGGTGATGCACCCGAATTTCAAGATAAATTATTATTAGAATTTAAAAATGATAGTTTAATTTGGGAAACTGTTTGGGTTTCTGAAGATACAATATTACAGGATTTTACTAAAGTTATTCAAGTTATTAATCAGCCAAGATTTTTATTTAATGAATTTCAATTTAGATTTGTCAATTATGCTTCAATATCTGGAAATTTTGATCATTGGCACGTTGACTATGTTAAAATGGATGAACTACAATCTTCTTCTGATACTACTGAATTAAATGATGTGTCTTTTGTTTATAATTCACCTTCTTTTTTAAAAAGATACCAAGAGATGCCATGGTCTCATTTTTTAAATAATGAAGCAGATGAATTGAAAGATTCAATAGATATATTATTAAGAAATAATGATGCTCCAACCAACATTGATTATCAGTTTAATGTATACAATAACGGAAATCAAGTTTATCATTATCCACTAATTGGTATTAGTAGAAATGTCACAGTTCTTGATTATAATCAGGTTGGTAATTTTTCTTTTAATAGTCCTCCTATTCTTTTTCAAAGTAATATTTTTAATTCATTTCAATCAGATAGTTTAAGTTTCTTAGTTCAAAATATTATAGGAACTAATTCATCTGACAATAAATTAAATGACACATTACTATATAGTCAGAATTTTTATTCTCATTTCTCTTATGATGATGGAACCGCTGAATCTGCATATGGAATTAATGTTAGTGGTGCACAATTAGCTTATGAGTTTAAATTAAATAGACCTGATACTCTGCGAGCTGTACAAATGTACTTCCCTCAAATGTTAGATTCAGTTAATGATATACCATTTAAATTAACAATATGGGATGATTTATCTTCTTCAGGAAATATCCTATATCAGCAAGAAGTTTTTCCTTTTCATACACAAAATGGTAATTTTTATACCTATTATATAGATGAGCCTTTTCAATTAGTTGGTACATTTTATATTGGATGGGAGCAAACAACTGATGATTTATTGAATATAGGCTTAGATAAAAATAATATATCCAATTCATATATGTATTATAATATTGGTTCTGGATGGAATCAATCTTCGTATTTAGGAAGTTGGATGATTAGACCATTAGTTAGTATGGAACCTATTATTTCATCATCAGATGATTATTCTTCAAGCATTAAAATTTATCCGAATCCCGTAGATACATATTGCTTCATTGAAACAATAGAGAATAATAGTATAATTAATATATATTCAATTCAAGGAATTTTGCAAAAACAAATATTTTCTAAAGCATTATTAACAAAATTGGACTTAAATGATTTATCATCTGGAATATATATTATTGAAATTTTGCAAAATCACTCTAAAGAATACAAGAAAATTATTTTGAAATAATGTCTAAAAATCAAGGATTTGAGCACTATAAATTTATTGCTGACAAAGGTCAGAGTCCTCTGAGAGTAGATCTTTTTTTATTAAATTTTATAGAGTTTGCAACTAGAAATAAAATTCAACAATCTATTAAAATGGGTAGTGTATTAGTTAATGATAAGTCGATTAAGTCTAATTATAAAGTAAAGCCTGGAGATATAGTTACAGTTGTATATGATTATCCAAAAGAAGAAAATGAATTAATTCCTCAAAATATCCCTTTAAATATTTTATATGAAGATGATTTCTTTTTAATAGTAAATAAGCAAGCTGGAATGGTTGTTCATCCTGGTTTTGGAAACAAGGATGGAACTTTAGTTAATGCCTTAAAATTTCATTTTGATAATTTACCAAATATTGGTGATGAAGAACGTCCAGGTTTAGTACATAGAATAGATAAAAACACCTCTGGTATTTTAGTTGTTGCAAAAACAGATGTTGCAATGAATAATTTAACGGTGCAATTTGCTGAAAGAAGTATTAAAAGAAAATATATTGCGCTTGTTTGGGGTGATTTGAAAGATGATCAAGGAACTATTACTGGAAATATAGGTAGAAGTTTAAAAAACAGAAAGGTAATGAGCGTATTTACCGATGAGAGTTTTGGTAAGCATGCCGTGACTCATTATAAAGTATTAAAACGATATGGCTATACTACATTAATTGAATGTAAATTAGAAACAGGCCGTACTCATCAAATTAGAATACATTTTAAACATATTGGGCATCCTATATTTAATGATGTTGATTATGGTGGAGATATGATTTTAAAAGGAACAATTTTTAACAAGTATAAGCAATTTGTGCAAAATTGTTTTAAGATTTGTAATAGACATGCATTACACGCGAAGTCTCTTGCGTTTAAGCATCCAAGTACTGGAAATTTTGTAAGTTTTGATTCTGATTTACCAGAAGATATGAAGCAATTAATAGATAAATGGCAAAATTACGCTAAACATAAATTGTCTTAATATGTTTCTATAATATTATATAGCGTATCTCTTTGTGCAGGTTGTCTTTTTACATCTTTAATTAACTTGATAAGTTCATCAGTTCTCATGATAGGTTTTTGATCTTCTGCTCCTGCCATTGAATAAATTTTTGTAGTATCATCAATTGTACCATCTATATCATCTACTCCAAATGCTAATAAATTTTGTGTCATTTGCTTTCCTATCATAGGCCAATAAGCTTTTAAATGATTAAAATTATCTAAAAATATTCTAGAAAATGCATATATCTTTAAATCGTAAATAACATTTGCTTCTTTGATATGGGACATTTGATTGTTTTCGTTCCTAAATTTTAGTGGAATAAATGTGTTAAACCCTTGAGTTTTATCTTGAAGGCTTCTTAATCTGTCTAAATGATCTATTATATGAAAGGGTTTTTCAATGTGTCCATATAGCATAGTTGCGTTAGAAGGCATTCCTAATTTATGTGCTGTTTCATGAATATCTAACCATGTTTGACTATTACATTTATCTGCACATATTTGATTTCTTATTGTCTCATGAAAAATTTCAGCTCCTCCTCCTGGTAATGAGTTTTGTCCTGCATCTTTTAACATTTGAAGACCTGTTTTAAAATCTACTTTTGCTTTTTTACACATATATTCAAGCTCAACTGCAGTAAAAGCTTTAATATGAATTGTCGGTCGTATTTTTTTAATTTTTTTAATTAGCTCAATAAAATATTTAAGGCCCATTTTTGGATGTACTCCTCCAACTACATGAACTTCTGTAATATTTTTACCTTCATAGTCCTGGATCTTTTTTAGCATTTGTTCTATTGTATACTCCCATGCCTCTGTTCTTTTACTTAATTTTCTTGAATATGAACAAAATTTACAATCGAATATACATATGTTGGTAGGTTCAATATGAATGTTTTTATTAAAGAATGTTATATTACCATTTTTTTTTTCTCTTATTGTATTTGCTAGTGTTCCTAGTAGAGAAATAGAGCCTTTTTTAAATAATAATAATCCTTCTTGTTTATTAATCCTTTCCTCATTAATGACTTTTAAAATAATTGGTTGTAATTCTTTCTCTACACTTTTTATATTAAATGAAATATCAAGCATTTATTTAGATAGAATAATTTTTTTTACACTTACTTCATCATTTGTTGTTATAATTTTAATGAAATATATACCATTATTTAAATTACTTATATCAATCTGATTATTTTTGATTGTATTTATGACACTAATTTTTTTATTTAAAGTATTGTAAATAAATATTTTAGAAATATTTTCTTTTCCTTTAAATTTTAAATTTCCAGAAGTTGGATTTGGATATACTTCGAATTTATAATTATGTGAATTATGAATACTTGAAATTATACCACTGCAATTTGTTGATACTGTTGAGTTTTGTAAATTAAGTCTTCCTCCTAGCCAATCTTGTCTATTTAATGTTGATCTCATTACATCAACTTGTCCTTGAGAAAACATCCATGTATTATATGAGTATGACATATAATTTTCGTCCATATCGATTTGATCATTACTAAAACCATAAAGTAGATCATTACATGTATTATTATTCGTATTAGAGGAAACAACACCATAATATATATCTTTCGCAGCAGGAGTGTCATCTACATATCCTCCCCAGTTTGTATTGTCATTATCACAACATATCCAGTTTCCAGATGCATCCATATCTTCACAAAAGGTATGCATAAGCCCTAAATAGTGTCCAATTTCATGAGTTGCTGTTCTTCCATCTGATTGAGTTGCTGCAATTCCTATGCTGCCAAACCACCTATAATCAACGACTAAACCATCTTTATAGTCATTAGAACTATTAAAATCCGCTAGTAAACCAGGAAGATAAGCATATCCAAGTGTCATTCCATTACTTTGAGAGTTAGTTAAATCACATACCCAAATATTAAGATATCTTGAAGGGTCCCAACCATCTTTTCCACCACAAATTGTTTTTTTCATTCCGTTTGCTTCATGGCAAGTTGAATTACTATTATCATCAGCATCCCAGTTTATTTGAGATGTTGAGGTTCTAGTTATTCCGGTTGTAGGATTGCCATTTGGATCTTCAGTAGCTAAGCAAAATTGAATATTTGCGTTGCCAGCAATATTTATAAAATTATTTCTTGGTGGATTTGGAAATTCAGAATTAGTTTTACTGTAATCTTCATTTAATATTTTTATTTGGTCTTCAATTTGTTCATCTGAAATATTTGTACCAGAACCAATATTACTATGTGAATTTCTATGAATTATATGAATTACAATAGGAATTTCTATTGTTGTTTTATTTTGATGATTTTTGATTTTCTTTGGTGAATTTAATATGTCTAAATAACTTGGAGAAATAGTAGTCTCATCATTTATTAACTTAGTAGATAAACATTTTGATGTATTATCTTGAGAAAAGGTAATTTTTGTTATTAAAAAAAATATTAAAAAAAATATTTTTATCATGAAAATGTTTTTGCAAATATAGAATATCGTTATTTAATTATATGAATAAATGCTGGTTTTATTTACTAATAAACTCTGTATCCGATAAAGTTTTGAGGAAAGCAATCAAATCTTCTTTTTCTTGATTTGTTAGTTGAAGTCCAATCCCAATTTTTTTCATTAAAGGGTCTACAGTTGAAGAATATTTACCTCCTGAATTGTAATGTTCTATTACTTCTTCAAGAGTAGTAAATCTTCCATCATGCATATATGGTGCTGAAAATTCAATATTTCTTAAAGTAGGTGTTTTGAATTTCCCATAGTCATTAGGGTCATTAGTTATTTTTCCTCTACCTAAATCATTAAAAGGTTCAACATCAAGTCCATTATTGTGAAATAGATTATCCATAAACATTTGTGATCCATGACAATGAAAGCAATCTCCTTTTTCTGAGTTGAAAATTGCATATCCATTAAGTTCAGATGAATTAAGTTGTACTTCTCCGTTTAGAAATTGATCAAATTTGCTATTTGTTGAAATAAGACTTCTTTCAAATTGTGCAATAGCCATAACTACATGATTAGAGTCTATATAATCGATGTTGAAAGCATTTTTAAATAACTGAGGATATTCTGGATGATTATTCAAGGTTAATTCAACATTTTCCCAAGTATTATGCATTTCGATTGGATTAGTTACAGGCTCAAATGCTTGCTCTTCTAATGTTTGTATACTCCCGTCCCAGTTAAAGCTTGTTGTCCAGCCTAAATTAATTAAAGCTGAAGCATTTCTATTTCCAGCTATATTATCAATACCTATACTTAGGGCATTAGGATCTGAAAATGATGAATTTGTTTGATGACAACTTATGCATGCAAGTGAATTATCTGCACTTAAAATGGGGTCATTAAATAGCTTTTTACCCAAGGATACCCCTTCCATAGTTAGAGGATTATCTTCAGGAATATTCATATCTGGAAAGCCATAAGGGTTTTGAAAAATATATGGTGTTGTGCTAAAATATATACAATCATCTGTACTAATGATTGCATTTGGATTATAGTTGATTGCTAAAACATCAGTACATCCATTAATTGGAGCAGGATCTTTTTTACATCTGCTAAAAAAGAGTAATACAATAATTGTTATTGATATAGAAAAATACTTCATTTATTTACTGACATCTATTGTAAAAACATCAGCTATGCCATTTTGTTTCAGCAGTAATTGAATATTTGAATTATCCATGATACCGTCATATAGATTGACAATATTAGGATTTGAGTACCAATTATTTATTTCCATATTAATTGTTATTACACTTTCATCAACAATTTTTGCACCTAAATTAAAGTATTTTGTAAACGAATAATCAGTTCCATTAGTTGGTCCAGTGTGAGTAGCATAACCAAGAAATTGATTATTGTAATCTCCTTCTAGTTGCATATAATGATATCCTCCTCCTAAAAATTCAGGCCATACAAATGAAGGAAAAAAACTTTCATTTAAAAATAAATTAGTTTGGTTGTCATCTTCAACTAACCCCATTGTAAATGATATTTCAGTATACTCTTTATCTATAAGTTCATTAATTAATATCGAACTACTTTGAGGATTATTTATATCAATAAAATGTACTTTTTTAACTAAAATACTTGTATCTGAAGCATGTAAAAAAATATTTGAAATAAGATATCTTACAGTTTGTACACTGAAATTATCATTTGCTTCATTTGTGTAAATCATTTCATTTAAAACTAATGGTTCTTGATTTACAGTTTGCGAGAAGTTAATATTTATTGAAATAGGACTGTAACTACAATCTCCACTTTCAACACTTGCATTACTATTGTAATTAATTGCAATTGGATCCATACATCCTTCTTCTTTTTTACAAGAAAAAAAGAAGAAAAATATTATACTTATAAAATACTTTATCATATCTAATATGCAAATTTATGTAATTATAAATAAATATTAAATTCTTAAATTAAATTATGTTCTTTATACTTTAGTTATTTTTTTTTTAAATTTAAAATAATCATATTTGCTATGTATGTCTAAACCAACAAAATATGTAGATGTTATTTTACCATTACCAGTAAAAGATTATTTTACATATTCTACAAACATTGATAATATTAAAATCGGGCAACTTGTTGTTGTTCAGTTTGGTAACCGTAAATTTTACTCAGCAATTGTTAAATCTATTCATCTAAATAAACCGAAAAAATACGAAGTAAAAAGTATTGTAACAGTTTTAGATGACATTCCTATTGTTGATAGTATTCAACTTAAATTTTGGGATTGGATGGCTAATTATTATATGTGTTCATTAGGAGATATAATGAATGCAGCTTTACCAGCTTATTTTAGAATAGCTAGTGAAACTCAAGTTGTGATTCATCCTCAATTTGATGGGGAATTAGATGATCTTACAAATGATGAAATAAAATTGTTAGATCTTTTAAGCTTACATATTAAATTAACATTAAAAGAGATTTCTAAATTGTTAGATACAAAACAGGTTTTTAAATTTATTAATGATTTAATTAGAAGGGAAATTATTCAAATTCAAGAAAATTTAAATGATAAATATAAAGCTAAATTCATTAAGGTTGTAGAATTAAATATTTCTGAAAATGACTTAAAAAATATAAGAGTAACAGTTAAACAATCACTTCTTATAAAAAAATACATAGAACTTAATAAATACAAGACAGGTTTTATTAAAGTATCTACTCTTTTACAAAAAACAGGTTGTAGTGTTTCTATTTTAAATCTATTAGTAAAAAAGAAGATTTTTAATACATATGAAAAAAGGGTAAGTAGATTTTTGGAAGTTGATAACAAGCTAATAAATAAAAATAATTTAACTGATTTTCAGAATGAAGCTTACCAACAAATTAATCAAGAATTCGAAGATAAAAATGTTTGTCTTCTCTATGGCGTTACCTCTTCTGGAAAGACTGAGTTATATATTAAGAAGATTAGTGAACAGTTACAACAAGGTAAACAAGTTTTATATTTACTTCCTGAAATAGCATTAACTAATCAAATTGTTAAACGTTTACAAAAATATTTTGGAAATAAAATTGGAGTATCGCACTCTTATTTAAACTCTTCAGAAAAAGTTGAAGTTTGGAAATCTATTCAAAACAAACCAAATGATAAAAAATCTATATCTGTTATACTTGGAGCTAGGTCATCTATATTTATGCCATTTAAGAATTTGGGATTAATTATTGTTGATGAGGAACACGATATATCTTTTAAACAACATCAGCGAAATCCTAGATATAATGCTAGAGATTCAGCCATATATTTGGGTAATTTACATAGTGCAAAAGTATTATTAGGGACGGCAACACCTTCTTTGGAATCTTATTTGCATGCACGCAATGGTAAGTATGGATTAGTAGAGATGCGAACAAGATATAAAGGAATAGAACTACCTAAAATAAAGATTATTAATATACATAAGGCTTATCTTAAAAAAGAAATGATTAATCATTTTTCTTTCACTATGATAAATGAAATCAAGAAGGTTTTATCAAGAGGAAAACAAGTTATTTTATTTCAAAATAGAAGAGGATTTTCATCATATGTATCATGCTCCAGATGTGCCTATACTCCAACTTGTAAACAATGTGATGTTTCTTTAACATACCACAAAAAAGAAAATATTTTAAAATGTCATTATTGTGGATCTTTTGAGCAAAAGTATAATTTGTGTCCCGAATGTAAAAACGTCAACTTTAGTAGCCCTTCATTTGGCACTGAACAAATTGAAGAATGCCTAGAAAATTTATTTCCTGATAATATTATACGTCGTATGGACTATGATACTACTAGAGGTAAATACGCATATAAACATCTCATAGATGATTTTGAAAATGGCATTATAGATATTTTAGTTGGAACTCAAATGGTTACTAAAGGTTTAGATTTTGATAATGTTTCTTTGGTTGGAATTTTAAATGCTGATAATATGTTTCATTTTCCTGACTTTAGGTCACATGAAAGAGCTTTTCAATTAATGACACAAGTTGCAGGTAGGGCGGGCAGAAAAGAAGAGAGAGGTAAGGTTTTAATTCAAACTTTTGATGAAGAAAATGATATATTTAATAAAGTAAAAAATAATGATTTCAAAGGTTTTATTAAACAGCAAGCAACTGAACGAAAAGCGTTTTCTTATCCGCCTTTTTCTAGGATGATTTCTATTTTAGTTAAAAATAAAAATAAAAATAAATTAGATATTTCAGCATCCATTTTATCTAATATGTTGAGAAAAAGTTTTGGAGATAGAGTTTTAGGACCAGAGTATCCCATCATAAATAAAATACGCAATTATTATCAAAAAAATTTATTTATTAAAATTGAGCTTGAACTGTCTGTAAAAGTTGCAAAAGAAATTTTAAAAGAAATTGTAGAAAAGAGTTATAATAATAAAGATTTTAAGTCAACGCGTATATTTATTGATATTGATCCGTATTAATACAAGCTCTCCATATTTTGCTGTCAGGAATATTTGCTTTAATTTCAATTTTTTTATTAGTTACAGGATGAGTAAATTTTATTTTGTATGCAAAAAGACAAATACTTCCATCGTCATTACTTCTTTTTGCACCATATTTTAAATCACCTTTAATTATACAATTTATGTTTGATAGTTGAACTCTGATTTGGTGATGTCTTCCTGTTTTAGGTGAAATTTCTAAGTGATAATATTTATTTAATTTATTTAGTATTTTATATTTTAGGAGAGCATGTTTTCCTTGTTCTTTATTTGAAATATAAGATTTATTAAGTTTTTGATTTTTTTTTAAATAATTTTCAATTGACCCTGATTTTTTGGGAGGAGGTTTCTCTACTAATGCCCAATATGTTTTTTGAATATTATTTTCTCTAAACTTTTTATTCATTCTTGTAAGAGCTTTACTTGTTTTTGCAAAAATAATTACTCCTGATGTGGGTCTATCTAAGCGATGTATAGTACCAAGAAATACATTGCCGGGTTTTTTATACTTTTTTTTAATATATATCTTAACATAGTGGGACAAAGGTAGATCTCCAGTTTTATCTGCTTGAGTGATGTCTCCTGGTTTTTTATTAATTGCTATAAGATGATTATCTTCAAATAGAATTTCAGGATCAATATTGTTCATTTTTATTTGGGAATTTTTTAGATTTAACATCTGAGATATAGTTTTTTACAGCTTTTTTAATATCGTTAAATAAATCTAAATATCTTCTAAGAAATCGTGGGTTGAATTTATGTGTCATACCAAGCATATCGTGAAGTACTAAAACTTGTCCATCAACAGCATCACCAGCACCAATTCCAATTACTGGAATAGAAATATTGTTAGCCACTTTTGCAGCAAGTTTTGATGGAACTTTTTCTAAAACTAATGCAAAGCATCCAGATTCTTCTAATATTTTTGCATCTTCAATTAGTTTTTCTGCTTCAGCTTTTTCTTTAGCTCTGACAGTGTATGTTCCAAACTTATAAATGGATTGAGGAGTTAAACCTAAATGTCCCATAACAGGTATACCAGCTTTTAAAATTCTTTGAATAGAATCAATAATTTCATTACCGCCTTCAACTTTAATACAATGACCTCCGCTTTCTTTCATTATTTTTATAGCTGAGCTAAGAGCTTTTTTGGAATTTCCTTGATATGAGCCAAATGGCATATCTACAACTACTAGAGCTCTTTCAGTAGCTCTAACTACAGATTTGGCATGGTATATCATTTCATCTAGTGTTATGGGTAAAGTAGTTTCATGCCCTGCCATTACATTTGAGGCTGAGTCTCCTACTAATATTATATCAATACCAGCTGAATCGATAATTTTAGCTAATGTGAAATCGTATGCAGTTAGCATAGATATCTTTTCACCACTAATTTTCATTTCTAATAGACTATGTGTAGTTACTCTTTTGTATTCTTTTTTATTTATCTGCATTTTACTCTTCTTTTATAATAACATAACTGTTTTTATAACCTAGTTTTTTAATATTATTTAAATGATTCTGTGCATCGATTGGATTTTGGAATTCACCTGAGTAATAAATGTAATTTCCATCATCTGTTTCCTCATACCATATTTTGTTATTAATTTTAATTTGATTGTTTTGTTGTATTTTCATATAAACCCCTAGTTTTACAGTATAAAAAATCTTTGCATTAATTTCTTCTTTTAAATATTTATTATCTTTTGTTTCAATAACTTTATCTGTATTTATTCCATTTACTTCAAAATTTTTATCGACAAATAAATTTTTAAGTTCTCTAATTTTAGTTTCAAGTTCTTGATTTGTATTATTTAAATTTTTTATACTATCTAAAAGTGAAATATTTAATTTTTCTAGAGCTAGATTTGAGGAAGATTTTTGATCCTGTATTTCTTTTAATGATTTTATTTCATCATTTAAATTACTTATTTGAGATGAAATTTTTTCTATTTTAAGTATTTGATTTTGAATTGTGTTTTTATGTTTTTGGTTTTCTTCTTTTATTTTTTTTATGTTTTGATTTGCGTGAATGTTTAGTTGACTAATGTTGTTGTTTTTCTCTTCTAAAGTTTTAATTTTATTATTTAATTCGTTTTGTAATTTTTTAAGAGAATTTTCTGACTTTTCTAAATCTTTTGTTAAATCATTAATAGACCTATTTAGGAATGAATTTTCTTCATTTGACTTATCTAAACTCGCAGAAAATTGTTCTAAGTCAATTTTATTTTTTTCTAACTCTTTTGTTAATATGCTGTTAATGTTGTTTAACTCAAGTATTTGATTTTCTTTATCTCTTATATCTTTTGTACAGCTATTTTCGAGATCATTTTTTAAATCTCTTTCATTAGTTAATATCGAATTTAATTGATTAATCTTATTATTTAAATTGCTAACTAATATATTGTTAAGAGAATCAATTTTTAACTTTTCATTGTCAAATGCTGAATTAATATTAAGTATTTGAGTTTGATATTCTACTATTTTAGTATTTAATGATGTTACTTCTTTCCTTAAGTCTTGGTTTTTTTCATTTGAGGATATATATTCTGAATTTTTAATCTCTAGCTTTCCTTTAATAATGTTTATTTCTTCTTTTTTATTTACTAAACTGTCATTTAAAGAATATATAGTTGCTTTTAAGCTGTCGATATTACTAATAAAATCTTCATTATTCCGATTAATTTTATTTATGTTTTTATTCAATTTTTGTATTGAAAAATCTTTTTCTTTAATATTACTTTGAAGTTCTGCATTTAATAATTTTATCTTTTCAATTTCAGTACTTAAGATACTTAGATCGGTAATTTTTTCTTCAATATCATTGATTTTATTTTTAAACTTATCAATGAGATTTTCTTTTTGAATTATTGATTCTTGAAGACTTTTATTCTTGTTTTGAAGTTTTATAATTTCTTCATTTTCTATTTGAATAGTTGATTCTATTTTACTTTTAATTTCACTAATTTCATTTTTTAAATTTAAAATGTCCTGGTTTTTATCGTTTAAGGAGTTTTCTAGATTTAAGTTTCTAGTTTTTAATTGATTAATTTCATTGTTTAATTTTTCTTGAATATTATTATTGAATTCAATTAATTGAAGATTGTTTTCTTCTAAGATTTCAATTTTTTTACTTAAATCTTCTGTACTTGAAGTTTCTTCTAAAAAGCTTAATGTGTCTGTATTTAATCCCCTTGAATATAAGTAAAAGTATGAAACTCGTGCTTTTGTTTTTGGACTGATAATTAATCCACACGAACCAAACGTATATTCTGGAACAAAGAATGTAGATAAATATTTATTATTGATATAAACATCGTAAACATTACTTTTAGATCGAATTTCAATATAATTTATTTCGTCAATTCCATTTAAAAGCTTAGTCTTTTTCCAACCATTATTTTTGTTGTTTCCACTTAAAATTTGATATTTATTTTTTATTAGTTGCTTAATTCTAAATTCTTTTTGCTTATTTATTTCAAATATAATGGCGCCATTTGCATTTTTTTGGGCTTTTAGTATTAGCCCTATGCTTGCTTCCTTGTTTGGTGATGGGCCTATTCTAATTGCTGTTTTAAGTAAAAAATCAGAAACTTCAGAATTATTTGCAAAAATTGCAAATTCACTATCACTATTATTTCTACTTAAAAAATAATCTCCGTTATCTAAAATAAAGTAATTATCCGATGTTGTAATTATTTTAAAAGTTTTTCCCTCTTTATTAAAATCTTCTTTTATTATTTGATTTTGAAACGGGTCTGCTGAAATATCTTGTGCATAAATATTGTAGCTTATGATTTGTATAAAAACAAATATTAGTAATAATGATTTTTTCATGTTTTTTTTATTTATTTAGGGCAAATTTACAAATAAAGTGTATAAGATATAATTTAAAAGGATAACTTTGCAAACATGAAAAAAATATTCTTAGTATTTAATTTTTTTGTATTGCTATTTACATCTTGTGAAACAGAGTTTGATGTAAATGCTGATGGAGATGAAATAATTGTTGTATATGGTTTATTGGACAGTAGTAAGGATACACAGTTTGTTAAAATCAATAAAGCCTTTTTAGGTGAGGATGATGCAATGATAATGGCGCAAAATTCTGATATAACTAATTTCTCCACTGGTGATTTGAAAGTTATAATTTATAAGTTAAATAATAATGAAATTATAGACTCAATTTCATTAGATGATACTTTGTTGTCAAAGAATGATGGTATTTTTTCTATTGATGAAAACATAATTTATTATTTTATAAATAATAATTTTTTGACAGGTGGTAGCAACTACTATCTGTCTGTTACAGATATGAATACCGAAAACTCTGTTAATTCAAGTACAAATTTGATAAATAATTTTAGTTTTAATAATTTTAATCCTAACTCTTTTTTATTTGGATTTTATAATCCAAATCAACCAGATTCTCTAAAATTTTTATCAAAGACTATGGAGTGGAATAAAGTTACAAATGGAGAAATATATCAATTAGATTTGAGGTTCAATTATTCAGAAGAAAATGGTGTGAATTATAATATAAAGAGCGTCTTATGGAGTCAGCCATTAGAGGAGTTTAATGGAGGAGTTATTACTTCTACAATAGAGGGAGTAAAGTTTTTTAATTTTTTAGAGCAAAGTATTGAGAAGAATGAAGATGTTTTGAGAAGATTTTTATCTATTGATATTATTATGACTGTCGGTACTCCAGAATTAAATACATATATAAAGGTTAATGAGCCCATTACAGGTATTGTACAGCATAGACCTCCCTATACAAATATTATTGATGGAATAGGTCTTTTCTCTTCTAGATATACATATGAAGAAAATAACATTGGTTTAACTACCGATTCTAAAAACTATATTATCAACGAGTTAGATAGAAGTTTCGAATAAGCACGACTTTTTGTCAGTTTTTATTTGCTTATCTTTTTCTTGTTACTGAATTTTTGTCAGTTTTTTTCTTTTTTTTCGTATTGGTATAATTATTGCTTAAGATTATCTGTGTAAACAATTTTAAATTAAAAAGAAAAAAAATGAGTAAAATTATTGGAATTGATTTAGGAACAACAAATTCATGTGTTTCTGTAATGGAGGGTAATGAACCAGTTGTTATTCCTAATGCTGAAGGTATGCGTACAACACCTTCAATTGTAGCATTTATTGATGGAGGGGAACGTAAAGTTGGTGATAGTGCAAAACGTCAAGCTATTACTAACCCTACAAAAACTATTGCATCTATAAAGAGATTTATGGGTGAAAGTTTTTCTGCAATGGCTAAAGAAATCAAGAATGTTTCATACAAGGTTGTAAAAGGTGATAATAATACACCAAGAGTTGATATTGATGGTAGGTTATATACTCCTCAAGAAATATCAGCTATGGTTTTACAAAAGATGAAAAAAACTGCTGAAGACTATTTAGGTACTTCTGTAAGTCAAGCGGTAATTACAGTTCCCGCATATTTTAATGATGCACAAAGACAAGCTACCAAAGAAGCTGGAGAAATAGCTGGCTTAAAAGTTGAGAGAATAATTAATGAACCAACCGCTGCAGCATTAGCTTATGGCCTTGATAAAGCTTCTGAAGATAAAACAATAGCAGTTTTTGATTTGGGTGGAGGAACTTTTGATATTTCTATTTTAGAATTAGGAGATGGAGTTTTTGAAGTAAAGTCAACAAATGGTGATACCCATTTAGGGGGAGATGATTTTGATCAAGTTATAATTAACTGGCTTGCTGAGGAGTTCAAAAAAGATGAAAAAATGGATTTGAGAGATGATCCTATGGCTTTACAAAGATTAAAGGAAGCGGCTGAAAAGGCTAAAGTAGAATTATCTTCTTCTTCTCAAACAGAAATCAATTTACCATATGTTACAGCTACTGCATCTGGACCAAAGCACTTAGTGAGAACATTAACTAGAGCACAATTTGAACAATTTGCTGATAAGTTAATTCAAGCAACAATTACACCATGTAAAAAGGCGGTTGAAGATGCTGGTTTGAGTACTTCAGATATAGATGAAGTAATACTTGTTGGTGGATCAACTAGAATACCTGCTATTCAAACTGTAGTTGAAAAATATTTTGGAAAAGCTCCTTCAAAAGGTGTTAATCCTGATGAGGTTGTTGCTGTTGGAGCAGCAATACAAGGAGGTGTGTTAACAGGTGATGTAACAGATGTTTTATTACTGGATGTTACCCCTCTTTCATTAGGGATTGAAACCATGGGGAGTGTTATGACTAAACTTATTGAAGCTAACACAACTATTCCAACAAAAAAATCAGAAGTGTTTTCTACCGCTGCTGATAATCAGCCTGCAGTAGATATTCATGTTCTTCAAGGAGAGCGTCCTATGGCTAATGATAATAAATCAATAGGTAGATTTCAGTTGGCTGATATACCTCCGGCACCTAGAGGAGTTCCGCAAATTGAAGTTACTTTTGATATTGATGCAAATGGAATCTTAAATGTTTCTGCAAAGGATAAAGCTACTGGAAAAGAGCAAAATATTAAAATAGAAGCTTCCTCTGGACTATCTGAAGAAGAAATTGAAAAAATGAAAAAGGAGGCTGAAGCTAATTCTGATGCTGATAAAAAGACAAAGGAAACAGTTGATAAAATAAATGGAGCTGATGCTATGATTTTTCAAACAGAAAAACAACTTAAAGAGTTTGGAGATAAGCTATCTGATGAAAAAAAGAAACCAATTGAAGATGCTTTAACTAATTTAAAATCAGCTCATGAAAGCAAGGATTTAAGTTCAATTGATGATGCAATGGAAAAGATCAATGCCGCATGGAAGGTTGCATCAGAAGAAATGTATAAAGCAACACAACAGCAGTCTCCAAATGATTCAAATTCTCAGCAAGAAGACTCGTCATCTAATGGTTCTGATGATGTGACTGATGTTGAATTTGAAGAAGTAAAAGAAGATAAATAATCTTTTTTTTATTTTATTATAATAAAGCCTTTCAATTATGAAAGGCTTTATTATTTAATTATATTGAGATGATTTTCCTATTGAAAAAAATAAATTAACTTTGAAAACAATAATATAAAATTTTATTTCCTAAATAGTTAATAATATTTATCGTGTATTTAAAAAAAATAAATTATGAATAAATTATTAAAGTCAAAAAATATTATAATTACAGGTGCCAGCAGGGGTATTGGAAAAGGAATTGCAAAATTGTTTGCTCAGCAGGGAGCAAATATTGCATTTACATATCTTTCATCTGACAAAAAAGCGCAAAATTTGAAACAAGAGTTAGAAGTATATGGTAATAAAGTTAAAGGGTTTAAATCTGATGCTTCAAATTTTATGTCTTCACAAAAATTAGTTAATGACGTTCTGAAAGAATTTGGAAGTATAGATGTATTAGTTAATAACGCTGGTATTACTAAAGATAATCTTCTAATGCGTATGTCAGAAGAAGATTTTGACGCAGTGATGGAAGTAAACATGAAATCTGTTTTTAATCTAACTAAAGCTGTCTTAAAACCTATGCTTAAAGCTAAAAATGGTTCAATTATTAATATGAGTTCTGTGGTCGGAGTTAAAGGAAATGCTGGGCAATCAAATTATTCTGCTTCTAAAGCTGCAATAAATGGATTTACTAAGTCTATTGCGTTAGAACTTGGATCTAGAAATATTAGATGTAATTCTATAGCTCCAGGCTTTATTGAAACAGAAATGACACAAGAATTACCTTCTGAAACAGTTAAACAATGGACCAGTCAAATTCCTATGAAAAGAGGTGGTAATGTTGATGATATTGCAAATGCTACATTATTTTTAGCCTCAGATTTATCCTCATATATTACTGGACAAGTTATAAATGTTTGTGGAGGAATGCTAACATAATTTGATGTATTTTTTTCTTTTTGATTATCCAATTTATTATTTGTTTGTTTGTTTGTTTGTAGCATTTTGTTATGCTTATATACTTTACAAGAATGAAAAAAATATTAGGTCAGTTAATTTTATTAGATTTTTGTTTTTGTTTCGTTTTTTCTTCATTAGTTTTATATCTTTTTTACTATTAAATCCGAAGTACAAATCTGAAATTAGTACTATAGAAAAACCAATTGTAATTATTGCAAAAGATAACTCTGAGTCTATTAAAAATGATATTACAAATGAGTTAAAATCATTATCTGAATTACTCGATGAATTTGAAGTTTATTTTTATTCATTTTCTGATGATATTTATACTGATATTAATAAGAAATTTGATGGTTTAGAAACAAATTATTCCAAGTTTTTTTCATCAATTAAAAATCAATTTGAAAATAGAAACATTGCTGCTTTAATTTTAGCTTCAGATGGGTGTTATAATGCTGGTTTAAACCCTGAATATATAAATTTTGACTTCCCTGTATATAGTGTAGCATTGGGGGATACCAATTTTTATGAAGATATTAGAGTAGATAATGTTATGAATAATGAAGTTGCATTTTTTGGTAATAGATTTCCTGTTGAAATTTCTTTAGCTTCAAATTTATTGCAGGATGAGACTAAGAGATTAATAATTGAACTTAATGATGAAGTTGTGTTTGAAAAAAAAATAAATTTTTTAAAAGGAACAGATTATCAAACACATAATATTTCTTTGCTAGCTAATAAATTAGGTGTTCAAAATTATTCTATCAAAATAGAGGCATTGAATAAAGAAAAAAATACATTAAATAATTTATATAAGTTATATGTCGATATTTTTGACACCAAGCATAAAATTGTAATTTTTAAAAAGGACGTTTCTCCTGATATTGCAGCTTATAAATCTGCTGTTTCATCTGTAGAAAATTATCATATTGATGTTTTTGATATAGGGGACTTTGTTGATAGCACTAAATTAAATGAATATAATTTAATTGTTTTGTTTGGGTTAGAAAGGATACCAAATTACATTTTAAATTCAAAAATACCATTAGTTATTTTTGATGTAAAAAACACTCATTATAAGCAACTAAAATCTGGTATTACATTTAGTTCAAGTGAATATGTTGATTTAGTTAATGTAAATTATGATGTTAATTTTAATAAATTTTCTGTTTCTAATAAATTAATTGACTTAATTAATACAGCACCCCCCTTACTAACAACACTTGGTTCATACAAATTTTCTTCTGAATTTGATTTATTTTTAACTCAAAAAGTTAATAATTTGAAAACAAATAAACCAGTTATTTTATTTCAACAAAAAAATAGAAAAATTGTTTATATAAATGCTAGTAATTGGTGGAAATGGAAGATTTATGACTATAAGAAAAACCTAAACAATGAAGTGTTTAATGAGCTTTTTGCTAAGTTAACTCAATTTTTAGTTATAAATAATGAAAAAAATAAATTTCGTATTGATTTTAAAAATCAATATACAGAAAAGGAAGAAGTGATTTTTAATGCATTTCTTTACAATGAAATTTATGAATTGATAAATAGTTGTGATATAAATATTCAAATTATTGATAATGAAGATAAAAAATATGAATTTCAATTTTCAAAATATGAAGATGCGTATTCTCTTAACTTAGGTTTATTGTCACCTGGAAAATATGACTTTATTATAGATGTTAATAATTCTAAATATAAAAAACAGGGTAGTTTTGATGTATTAGATCTTAATATTGAGCAAATTGGTCCTAATATAAATCATGAGTTGCTTTACAAAATTTCAGATTTAAGTGGTGGTAATGTTTTTTATCCTAATGAAATACAAAGGATGTCAAAAAATCTTAATTTAAATGATAAACAAAGTATTATTCATTATAAGCATAAAATTAGCGATTTAATTGATAGATCTTATTTGCTTTTTTTGATTTTATCTATTGTTTCTATTGAATGGGGTATTAGAAAATTTAGTGGTATAATTTAATGTTTAATACTAAGTAAACTACATAAATATTTTGCATATTTGCATTTGAGAACAAGTATAAACTTAAATTTTTTTTAATATGGAAAATCAAGGTATCCCTAAACCAATTTTAATCGGTGGAGCAATTTTAATCTTCTTACTTTTTTTTGGTTCTAAAATGTTTGTTAACATTAAGCCAGGTGAAAAAGCAGTTCAATTTTTTACTTTATCAGGGGGACTTGATAAAGAAACAATTTATACTCAAGGTTTAAATGTAATAGCTCCATGGAACAGGCTTGAAGTTTATAACGTTAAATTCCAATCAACTGCTGAGATTATGGAAGTTTTATCAGTTGATGGTCTGCCAATTCGAGTAGATTTATCATTTAGATATAATCCAATACCAAATAAAATTGGTTATTTGCACGATGAAATAGGAAGAGATTATTTGGAAAGTATTATTAAGCCTGAAATAAGATCTATAACAAGAGAGGTTGTAGGTAATTATGAAGCTGAGGAGCTTTATTCTGCAATGAAAGGAATTAAGGCTATTGAAGAGGAAATTTTTAGTATAGCGTCCGCTTCATTATTAAAAAAGTTTATCTTTTTAGATGCAATACTTATTAAGGATATAACATTACCTCAAAAATTAAGAGCCGGTATAGAAAAGAAATTGGTTCAAGAGCAAGAGGCATTAGAGTACAAGTATAAATTAGAAAAAGAAGAAAAAGAAGCAGAAAGGAAGCGTATTGAAGCAAAGGGTATCGCAGACTTTCAAAGTATTGTAACAAAAACTATAACTGAAAAATTATTAAAATGGAAGGGAGTTGAAGCAACACAAGAGATTGCAAAATCAAATAATGCAAAAGTTATAGTTATTGGAAATGGAAGTGATGATTTACCTATTATTTTAGGACAATAATTAGAATACTAACTACGTTAATACTTAAAATTTAATTAAAATGAAAAAATTAATATTTATAACATTAATTGCTTTAATTCCTATTTTAACTATTGCTCAAAATAGAAATAAAAATAAAAAGCAAGAAAATATAAACAATGCTTCTTATGATTTTATGATTATTAAGGGCTATACAATTGGTGCTGTTACAAATATGTCAAATACTAGAAGTGGTGATGTAAGAGGAGAAGAAAGAATAAAAATTACATTTGATTTTGGAGGTTTAACAATAAATGAAGCTTTGGTTTCAAAACAATATCGAACTATGGCTCATGCAGTAAATGCTTCAACTGAATATGGATGGGAGTTTATAAATGCGAATGTAATATCATCAGGCTCATCTGGACAGAATAAGGAGCACTTTTATTACATGAGGAGAATGAAGAAATAAAGCTTACTGAATTTTTCCATTTAGTATAGTAGATGCTATTACATTTTCACCAAAATTATAAGGTATGTAATTATAGCTAGGAATTTTTTTAGTTATAAAAAGATTAGCTTTTTTTCCAATATCTATACTTCCTAATTCTTTTTCAATACCCATTGCATAAGCAGAGTTAATTGTTGCTGCATTTATAGCTTCTTCAGGAGTCATTTTTAATTTGATACAAGCCAATGAAATTACAAAATTCATATTACCACTTGGTGATGATCCAGGATTATAGTCGCTTGCAAGTGCAACTGGTAAATTATTATTAATTAGTTTTCTAACTGGGCTGTAAGGTATTCCCAAAAAGAAAGAGCATGAAGGTAAAGCAGTAGGCATACATTTGCTTCCTTTTAATATATTGATGTCTTCTTGATTAATAATCTCTAAGTGATCTACTGATAATGCCCCTGAATTTACAGAAGCTTTTACACCTCCGAAAGCATTAAATTGATTTACATGTGTTTTTCCTATTAAATTAATTTTCTGACCAGCATTTAATATTTTTATTGTGTCTTCTATACTAAAATAATTTTTTTCGCAAAAAACATCAATATAGTCCGCTAACTTTTCATCAGCAATAATAGGAAGCATTTCATTTATTATTAATTCAATATATGCTTTTTTATTGGACTTATATTTTTGAGGTAATGCATGCGCTCCTAAAAAAGTAGATTTTATAGTTATGTCAGATGTTTTTTTTAATTTTTTTATAACTCTTAGTATTTTTATTTCTGAATCTGTTGTTAATCCGTAACCACTTTTAATTTCTACAGCTCCAGTTCCAGTTTGGATTATTTTTTGAATTCTATTTTTTGCTTTTTCATAAAGTTCTTCCTCAGATAAGTTTTCTAATTTTCTTGCAGAGTTAAGTATTCCTCCACCTGAATTTGCTATTTGTTCATACGAAAGACCTTTTATTCTATCTACAAACTCTCTTTCTCTACTTTCAGCAAATACAAGGTGAGTATGACTGTCGCAATATGATGGAAAAACACTACCTCCTTCAGCATCAATTATTTCAATATTATTCCAATCTTCAATACCATTCCAGTCTTTCATATTACCAAAATTGGTTATAATTCCATCTTTTATTTCAATAAAACCATCATTAATAACATTTAACTTTTTCATGTTATCTCCATACACGAAAGAAGTTTTTTTTCTTTCAGTTTGTACAATTTGAGCTATATTTTTAATTATTATTTTCATAATTTTACTCAGCTAAAATACAAAAATCACTCTAATCAATTATAGTATATTTGTCATATGGGAAATTCTTATGGTGTTTTATTTAAATTAACAACATTTGGTGAGTCACATGGGCTGGCAATTGGAGGTGTTATTGATGGATGTCCATCTGGATTTACATTAGATTTTAATGATATTCAATTTTATTTGGATTCTAGAAAGCCTGGAAAAAATAAGTTAACTTCTAGTAGGAAGGAAAATGATGCTGTAGAATTTTTATCTGGAATATTTGAAGGTAAAACTACAGGAACACCAATAGCATTTATTATTAAAAATAATGATCATATATCATCAGATTATAATCATATTAAAGAAGCTTTTCGTCCCTCACATGCTGATTTTGTGTATTACTCTAAGTACGGAATAAGGGATTACAGAGGAGGAGGAAGGTCATCAGCTAGAGAAACTGCTTGCCGAGTTGTTGCTGGAGCGATCGCAAAACAAATATTATTAAAAAAGGGTATTCAAATATTTGCATATGTTAATTCTGTTGGTTCTATACGTCTTAATAAAAAATATAAGGATTTGAATTTATCAGCTATTTATGATAATAATATTAGATGTCCTGATCAAGAATGTGCTAATATTATGATAAATGAAATTCTTAAAGTTAAGGATTCTGGTGATACTATTGGAGGTGAAATTACAGTAGTAGCTAAAGGTGTTCCTATTGGATGGGGTGAACCGGTATTTGATAAATTACATGCAGATATTGGAAAAGGTATGTTAAGTATAAATGCTGTTCATGGATTCAAATATGGTTTTGAAAATACAGATATCTCATCATCCAAAGGAAGTAAAGTCAATGATATTATTGTGAATAAACAAGGAAAAACACAATCAAATTTTTCAGGTGGTATTCAAGGGGGAATAAGTAACGGTAATGATATTTATTGTACAGTTTTATTTAAGCCTGTATCTACAATCATGAAAGAACAAAAATCTATTAGTATAGATGGTTCAATTACAAAAATAACTGGTAAAGGAAGGCATGATGCATGTGTTGTTCCTAGGGCTGTTCCTATAGTTTCTAGCATGCTTGCAATCACTTTATTAGATCACTATTTAAGAAGTTTAAAAGATAAAATTTTATGAGAAAATTTATAATCATACTTTTATTTTTTCCATTTTTTTTATTTAGCCAAATTAATTACAATATAACTGTTAATTCACTAGATTCATGGAATGGAAATTTATTTTATCAAAGAGGTGGTAATCCTCCAGGATGGACAGGTCCAGGGCCATATCCTAAGCCTGTTAAAATTTTAGATTCAAATGGAGTAGAAATTTTCTCTGAAAATTGGCAGAAAAAGGGTTGGGATTTTAAAGTAAATGATAATAATAAAATATCTTATTATGATCGGATTTCAAAGGGATGGTTTATTATGGATTCACTTCAAAATGAAGTTGATTCTGTATATTGTGCTAATGGATATATAGCTGATAATCATGATTTTTTAGCTTTACAAAATGGAAATTATGTCCTCTTTGCCTATGATGCTCAACCATATGCTATGGATACGATTGTTCCTGGTGGAGATCCTAATGCAGTTGTTGAAGGATTGATTATTCAAGAAATGGATTCTAATCATAATTTAATTTTTGAATGGAAAAGTTGGGATCATTTTCATGTTACAGATAATCAATATTTTGCTCCTTGGACTGCTGCTAATATTCCTTTTATTCATGCGAATTCTATTGATATTGATTTTGATGGTCATTTTTTAGTTTCATGTAGAAATTTAGATGAAATAACTAAAATTCATAGAACATCAGGAGAAATTATTTGGAGATGGGGTGGGTCGCAAAACGATTTTACTTTTATTAATGATTATCCTTTTACACACCAACATACTATCTCGAGTTTAGGAAATAATAGGTATTTAATGTATGATAATGGAAATTTCAGTTCGCAATATTTAGGAACTTCTAATATTTCTAGAGCAGTTGAATATCTATTAGATACTGTTTTAATGACTGCTGAAAAGGTATGGGAATTTGTTCATCCTGATTCTTTATATACTCCCTCAATTGGATCAGCTCAAAGACTTCCTAATGGTAATACTTTAATTAATTTTGGGAATTTGCAAGCATTAAATAAAGGTTCTATTGTTACTGAAGTTGATTCTAGTGGACAAATTGTTTTTCAGCTAGAATATGATGAAGGAGGTAATTTATATAGAGCTCAGAAATTTGATTGGTTTTTTTATACACCAGTTTTTGGTTGTATCGATACTTCTGCTTGTAATTATGATTCTAGCGCTAATACCGATGATGGTTCTTGTGATTTACCAAATGGGTGTGGAGATCCTTTATATCAAGAGTATGATCCATTTGTTACTTGTAGTAATCCTTTAGATTGTATAAATTTAATTCCAACTGGCATAGTTGAGGGTTACGATGAAAATTTAAATTTTGAAATATTTGATTTAAAAGGACAAAAAACTTATTTTAAAAGTAATGATCTTTTGATTTACATTTTTAAAAATGGATTAGTTAGAAAAAAAATTATTATTGATTGATATGAAAAAAATAGCATTATACTGGCAAATAATTATAGGAATGTTTTTAGGAATATTTTTTGGTTTAATTGCCTTTAAAAATGGATATGTTGATTTTATTAATGATTGGATTAAGCCATGGGGTGTGATTTTTGTTAATTTACTTAAACTTATTGCTGTTCCTTTAGTATTTGCGTCTTTAGTAAAAGGGGTTTATTCCTTGTCAGATATTTCAAAGTTAAGTAGAATTGGGGGTAGAAGTGTTTTATTTTATTTATTTTCAACTATTGTAGCAGTTTCTATAGGTCTTGTTTTAGTTAATTTTATTAGTCCTGGTTCTAATTTTAGCGATGAAAGAATTGATATAATGTTGCAAAGTAATAATACTCAGTCAAAAATTGATGCGGCAGAACAAGTGAAAAATGATGGCCCTTTACAGTTTATTGTCGATATTATTCCTGTAAATATTTTTGATTCAGCTTCTGATAATACAAATATGTTACAAATTATATTTTTTGCACTTTTATTTGGAATTGCTATAGTTTTAATTTCAAAGGAAAAAACTACTTATGTTAGGGGTTTTTTTGATGGAATAAATGATGTAATTTTAAAGATGGTTGAATTAATTATGAATTTAGCTCCTTATGGCGTATTTTCTTTATTAGCCAGTTTGATTATAGATTTTGGGGCAAGTAATGATTTATTTATTGCGCTTGGTAAATATTCTGTTACAGTTATATTAGGGTTATTAATTATGATTTTTGCTTTTTATCCACTAATCTTAATGCTTTTAACAAAAGTAAAGTATAAATCATTTTTTAAAAGTTTATCTCCTGCGCAGATGTTAGCTTTTTCTACAAGTTCAAGTGCAGCTACTTTACCAGTTACTATGGAACGATGTGAGAGTGGATTAGGATTATCTAAAGAAATTACATCTTTTGTTCTTCCTTTAGGAGCGACTATAAATATGGATGGAACATCTCTTTACCAAGCTGTAGCTGCTGTATTTATTGCGCAAGTTTTTGGAATTGATCTTGATATTTCACAACAGTTGACCATTGTTCTTACTGCTACTTTGGCTTCTATTGGAGCTGCTGCAGTTCCTGGTGCAGGTATGGTGATGTTAGTTATTGTTTTAGGAGCTATTAATGTCCCTGCTGAAGGTTTAGCTCTTATATTTGGTGTAGATAGAATACTTGATATGTTGCGTACAGTTGTTAATGTAACTGGAGATGCAACTATAGCTACTGTTGTAGCCTCTAGCGAAAATCAAATAAATTTTTCTGATACAATGAAATAAATATATTATGTATAGATTATTTGTAATTATATTCATATTTATTTTTTCTCTCACTCTATTTTCACAGCAATGTAACCCAGAAAAAAGAAAGTCAAAGCGTTTAGTAAAAAAAATTGAAATACTTATACAAAATAAACAGTATTATGAAGCACTTTATGAGTTAAAAAAAAGAGATAGTTCTGCTGTTTTTAAGATGTTAAAGGCTGAAGTGTTTTTCAATTTAGGGGATTACTATAAGGCAGAGTTAGAGTCATATAATTGTATTGCTATTTGCCCTGATAAATTCCCAAAAGTTTATTTTTTTCTTGGATATTTGTCTTATAAGAGAGGGGATTATATAGAATCACTTAAATATCTAGATCATCCGATAATACAAAATTTAAAAGAGCCTTATTTTAGTAATTTATTAAAAATTTTGGAAGAGGTAAGAGTTCTTGCAAAAATTTTATCTAATCCTGTTGATTTCCAGCCTCAACTTATTAAAGGAGTTTCTACAAAGGATGATGAATACTTAGCAGTTATTTCTCCAGATCAACAATATATTTTTTTTACTAGAAGGTTCAAGAAGAATGATTTGAATTCATTTGTTTCAAAAACAGTTGAGGAGTTTATGATTGCAGATAAAAAGAATGGGGAATTTGATATGGGCACAGTTTTAGGCTTTCCTTTTAATATTGAGGATAACGAGGGTGGCGCATCTATTTCTGCTGATAATAAGTTTCTTTGTTATACGAAATGCGTAAGAAATAAAAGCGGTTATAATAACTGTGATATTTATTACGTAATTAAAAAAGATTCAGTATGGTCTGATATATATCCTTTTGATAAGAATATTTGCATGAAAAATTCTTGGGAATCCCAGCCATGTGTTGCGGCGGATGGTAATTCAATAATATTTTCTAGTAATAGAGATGGAGGTTATGGGGGTGCTGATTTATATGAAATTAGAAAAATAGGTAATCAGTGGTCTGATCCAGTTAATTTAGGTCCTGTTATCAATAGTTCAGGTGATGAGAGGTCTCCTTTTTTACATATTGATGGTAAAACCTTATATTTTTCCTCTAATAATTTTCCTAGTCTTGGTGGTTTTGATATATTCTTCAGTAAAAAAGATTCATTATACAATTGGTCAGCACCTCAAAATATTGGTTTTCCAATTAATTCTAAATTTGATGAAACTTCATTATTTGTTACTACAGATGGAGAAACCGCATATTTTTCTTCTAATAATTTGGATGGTGTTGGAGGTTGGGATATTTATAGCTTTAAACTTCATGATAAAGCTAAGCCAGAAAAAGTTTTGTTTTTAAATGGTTATTTGATCGATGACGAGAGCAATCTTATTGATAGTATTGAAATAGAAGTTAAAAATGTTCGTACAAATGAGATAGAAAAGATTAGTGTATTGAAGGGTAGTTATCTTTTTTATAAAAATTTAAAATCAACTGATGATTTATTAATTACTGTTAAAAAGAGCGGTTATGCATTTCATTCAAGCTATATATCTTCAGATGATACATTGTTTAATTCTCCATTTGAATTAAACTTTGAATTAGGCAAGATTGATGAAAATAAGTCTTTTAAAATAGATAATATTTATTTTGATAATAATTCTTATCAAATTAAATCTCTTACAAAGCAAGTCTTAATAGAGTTTGTGGAATACTTGTTAATCAACAATTCATTAGTTATTGAAATTAGCGGGTATACAGATAATATTGGTGGTGATTTGAAAAATCAATTATTATCTGAAAAAAGAGCTAAATCTGTTTTTGATTTTTTAGTTCTTAACGGGGTTTCACCAGATAGGATTTCTTTTAAAGGTTATGGAGAAAAATATCCAGTAGCTAGTAATGAAAATGAAGAAGGTAGAGAGAAAAATAGAAGGATAGAATTTAAGGTAATAAATAAATAAATTTATTTTCTAATTTCTTTAATTCTTGCTTTTTTACCTGTTAATCCTCTTAAATAGTAAATTTTAGATCTTCTAACTTTCCCTACTTTGTTTAATGTAATTTTTTCAATAAGTGGAGAGTTAATGGGAAATATTCTTTCTACTTCAATTGAGTGAGATATTTTTCTTACAGTACATGTTTTAGTTAGTCCATTACCTTTTGTTTGAATAACATCTCCTTTAAAGAGTTGCGTTCTTTGCTTATTTCCTTCTTTTATTGTGTAGTGAATGGTAATGTTATCACCAGATTTAAAAGATGGGATTTCTTTTTTTTGATTTAGTTCGCTAGAAATTTCATTAATAATATTCATTTTCTATGTTTATTAAAAGGTTTGCAATATTACAATTATTTTTGATTTTATAATAAGTTATTTAGTATTTATTCATCCAAAAGATCAGGTCTTATTTTTCTAGTTCTATTGATTGATTCTTTTTCTCTCCACTTTTGGATTGATTTATCATTTCCAGATAACAGTATTTCAGGAACTTTTAGTCCTTTATATTTTGAAGGTCTGGTGTAAATTGGTGGGGCAAGTAAATTATCTTGAAATGAATCAGTTAATGCTGATGTGTGGTCTGAAATGACATTGGGAATTAATCTTGCAACAGCATCTGTTAGAATAGCTGCTGCAACTTCTCCTCCAGTAATTACGTAATCTCCAATACTTATTTCTTTTGTTATATGTAAGTCTCGTATTCTGTGATCAATGCCTTTGTAGTGACCACATAATAAAATTAAATTTTTATGCATTGAAAGTTTGTTGCATACTGATTGATTTAAAGTTTTTCCATCTGGTGTTAAATAAATTATTTCATCATATTTTTTTTTAGATTTTAGTGCATTTATGCAGTTGTCTATTGGTTCAATACACATTACCATGCCAGCTCCTCCTCCAAAGGCATAATCATCTACTTTTTGATTTTTGTTTTTTGAGTATTTTCTTAAGTCGTGAATTTGTATATTAATGTGTTTGTTTTTAATTGCTCTTTTTAAAATTGAGTAATTAAAAAAATGCTGCATAAATTCAGGAAAAATTGTAATGATATCTATTCTCATTTCACAAAAATACAAAAGATTTTTTTTTGATTTATTATTATTATCACGATATTTTACTCATGACATAATGTCATTTGATGTATATAGTAATTTGATTTCCATATATTTATGTTTATTTAAATAAATCAAAGGTTTATCTCTGGAATTTATATTTTAAAGGTATTTATTTTTTTATTTTTTTATATTTTTGATTAATTAAGTTATTGATTAAATTATGTTTTTAAAAAGATTTTTTATCATTTTTGTTTATGTTTTTGTTATAAATTTGGCTTTTTCTCAAAGCCAGAAAATTGATTCACTTTCCATTAGGATTAGCGATGATAGTTTGCAAAATGATATTCAAAAGATTTTTATTGATTCTATTAATGCACTGAATTTTGAAAATGATAGATTAAATAAGTCAAAAGAGAATTATAATTTAGGTTTAAAATATTTTGAAGAAAATAATTTAGAGAAATCATTAGAATATTTTGATAATTCTATTTTTTATGACTCTACTTTTGCTAAAGCTTATTTCTTTCGTGCAAAATGTCTTGAAAACTTAAATGATTCTCTTGCACTAATTAGCTATTTTAAAGCATTTAAATTAGATTCATTAGACATTGCACCGTTATATAGAATTGCTAAGATATATGAAAAAGAATCATTTGATGAGGCAATTAATATTTATAACTTAATAATTAATTTGAAGAATAAAGAGCATAAAGCTTTTTATAAATTAGCTACACTCTATTATATTCATGATAGTATCAATTTAGCTATTGAAAATTATTCAAAATCTATATCAATTAAGAAGAAGGCAAGAGCTTTTAATGATCGAGCAGGCTGTTATCGTCTTATTGGAAAAAATGACTTAGCATTTAATGATTATAAATTTGCTATTTCTATTGACCCAAATATTGCTTTTATTTATAATAACTTAGCTAGTTTGTACAGAAAGATAGGCGATTATGAGAATGCATTGGAGAATTATTCTATTGCTTTAAAAAAGGATGAAAATTACTTCTTGGCTTATAATAACAGAGGAAGTTTAAAGATCGAATTAGGAAATTATAACGGTGCTCTTCAAGATATTAATAAATGTATATCTATAAATTCAAGTTATGCGCCTGCCTATCATAATAAAGGCATTATTTTTTATTATCAAAAAAATTTTTTAGAAGCAATTTTATTATTTGATAAAGCAATTTTATTAAATCCAAATTATGGTAAAGCATTTTTAAATAGAGGTATAGTAAAGCAAATTATTAGAGATGAATTAGGGGCATGTAAAGATTGGATGAAATCTAGAGATTTAGGTATTAATATTTCAAATACATATTTAGTTTATGATTGTAATTAATAAATTTATATGTGTATTGTTTTTTTTATTGTTTTCACAAATTATTTTTTCACAAAATATTGACTTCTCAAACTCGAATTTCAAATCTGATAAAAAAGGTCTTAAAATCGTTAAAAGTCATCTTAAAAAAGGAGACAAATTTAGAGAAAATGCAATTGATAAGTTAGTGAATTTTAGAAATACAGACATTGACGCAGATAGCGCTTATTTTTATTATAAAATTGCCTATGATTTTAACCCGAATAATGCTGATTTAAACTATAAAATTTCAAGTGTTTTAATCATGTCAAATGATAAGGAATTTGCACAAAAATATTTAGATGAAGCTCTTTTAATTTCAGTTGATGATTTTGATGATGAGTTCTATTTTTTTAAAGCTATGATATTACAGTTAAATCAAAATTTTAATGAGGCTTATGAATCATTTCAATATTTTAAAGATAATTCTAAAAAAAAGACTTTCAAAAAGTTTAGTAAAATAACTAATCATTTTATTAGTCAATGTAAGCTTGCTCCAATGTTATTAGTTGATGAGGAGAAAGTCTGGATTGATAATTTAGTGATAAATTCTAAAGATGATGAATTATCTCCTTATTTAACAATGGATGGTGAAATTTTATACTTTTCTTCAAATCGAAATAAAAGTAAAAGTAATTTTTCATCTGATTTTGATATTTATTATTCTAACTTGGAGGACAAAAAATTTCTTTCAGCATTACCTTTAAATGAAATTAATTCTTCTAATGACGATATTTTAAGTGCCATTTCTTATGATGGGCAAAGATTACTTCATTTTAAAAAAGAGGATGACAACACTGATATTTTTGAATCAAAATTAAATGGTGAAAATTGGTCTACTTCAAATAGAATGATGGGGACTAAATTAACTGGGGGAAATACTAACAATAATGAAACATTTTCATCATATCATCCAAGATATAACACACTTTATTATATAACTGATTATGGTTTAGGTAATTCTGATATTTTTTATTCAGGAATTATGAATCAACAAAGAAATATTTGGAGTAGAGGTCAATCAGCTGGAGTTGTTAATTCAATGCTTGAAGAAGGTTCTGTTTATATTCATCCAGATGGAAAAACAATGTATTTTTCTTCAAAAGGTCATAATTCTATTGGAGGTTATGATATTTTCGTTTCCTATCTTGATGATTTAGGTCATTGGGGAAAGCCAATTAATTTAGGTTATCCTATTAACACAACATATGATGAACTATTTTATATTCCTAGCGCTAGTGGAAGATATGCATATATGTCCTCTAACAGACCTGGTGGTATGGGTGGAATGGATATTTATAAAGTTACATTCAAGGGTAATGATAAGCCAATCTTATTAGATTTTGAAGATCAGCTCATTTCAAGTATTGCTAGCCCAATTTCAGATCAAATTATTGCGCAACCAGTTTTAATTAATCAAAAATCTTTAACTGTATTCAAAGGAAAAATTTTAGATGCTGTAACTGAACAACCTATTAAAGCTAAAATTGATATAATTATAAATGAATCAGGACAATTATATACTTCAGTAATATCAAATAGCTCCTCAGGTAAATTTTTGATGTCATTACCTGCAGGAGCTAATTATGGTATTTCTGTGGAAGCAGAGGGTTATTTATTTCATTCTGAAAATTTTGATTTGCCAATTGGGGATGATTTTAATATTGTTAATAAAGATATTTTATTAAAAAATATAAAGATTGGAAGTAATATTGCTCTTAATAATGTTTTTTTCAAAACCGAAAAATGGAATCTTACTCCTGAATCATTTTACGAGCTTGATAAGCTGGTAATTTTATTAGAAGATGTGCCAAATTTAGAAATTGAAATCTCTGGACACACAGATAATACTGGCTCTAAAGTTTTTAATGAACTATTATCTCAACGAAGAGCTGATGCTGTAGTTAATTATTTAATTGATAAAGGTATTGATGAAAATAGGTTAACTGCAAAAGGTTATGGTTCTTCAAGGCCAATTGCAAATAACGATAACTCTCAAGGAAGAGCATTAAATAGACGGACAGAATTTGTAATTATTAATAATTAGAGCTTAATTTTTTTTGTTGTATTATTTGTCTCAATAATATAAATCCCATCTGTAAAATGAGAAACACTAATTAACTTTTGATTAGTCTCCATTACTTTTTTTCCTTCTAAATTATAAACTATAGTTTTTGATTTGCTATTTATTGTGATTATTTTTTTAAATGAATCATAACTAATGTCATCAAATTTTTCAGTATTATCAATTGTATTTGAAATTTCTTCATTTACATTTAAAGTAGCAAAGTGAATATTATCACCTGCGCTTGTTCCATCTCCATTAGCTGCTATAAATGCCGCATAAAAAGTTATTTCTCCATTACCTGCACTTGGAGCTTGCCATTGCATAGACCAACTTTTAGAATTATTACTTATTGAACTCCCTGGTGTATGTGTAACTGCATGATTGTTATTGGTATATTGAATTTCATTATTTGTAATAATGAAGTTACCTACCTTGGAAGACCCTATGTTATTTTGTTCAGCTGTTATTTCAAATCCAAACTTATTAATTCCATTTTGAGTAATATTAGTTGAAATTGTATATACTTCATTTGGAACATATCCAGTAATTGGAATATTAGATGAAATACTAGCATTGTTTCCATTTATTGCATTGTGACATTGTAAGCAGCTAGTATTATCATTTGGAGAGCCTGTCTTACCTCCAACAGATCCATTTGTATTAGAAGAAGAAGCATCAGGGTATAAAACAATTAATATACTAAAAAAAATAAATAATAAATAAGATATATAATACATATAGTTATTTTTATTTATGTATTTCATCTTTTTGTGATTATCAAATTCATTAGATTTAAAGTCTTTTTAATAAAAATTTAAAAGTAAAATATATCTTTGTATTCTAATGAAAGAAAACACAAAAATTTTAAATTCATATGAAATAGGTCTTAAAATTAACAGATTAGCCTGGGAAATTTATGAAGATAATTTAACACAAAAAAATATTCTTTTAATTGGAATTTCAGGAAGGGGAGAGAAATTAGCAGAAAAAATTTATGATATATTAATTAAAATTTCTTCAATTAATATTCAATTAGGTAGTATTGAGTTAAATAAAGATGTTCCTTTTAAACACCCAATTTCCGTTATTCCTAGTAATATTCAATATACTGATGAAAAGGTTATTTTAGTGGACGATGTTTTAAATTCTGGAAAAACACTTATGTATGCTTGTAAGTATTTTTTAAATACATCATTACATAGTTTATCAACTGTTGTTTTAGTTGAAAGAACTCATAATAGATATCCAATTAAAGCTAATTTTGTCGGATTTTCATTAGCTACTACATTACAAGAGTATATAAAGGTAGTATTAGAAGGTGATGGGCAAGGAGTTTATCTTTGTTAATACGTCATTTATTGTTAATCCATCAGTTTCAATAACATAATTAGCTCTAATATAATATTTTTCTCTTTTTCTTATAGTATTTTTTATGTAATTGTATTTTTCTTCATCGTTTTTTTTCTTTAAAAGGGGTCTTTTTTCTAATGACATATTTAATCTATTTAATAATTCATCTTCTGATGCTTTTAAATAAATACTTCTACCAAAATTATTTATAAAATCCATATTATTTTTATAACAAGGTAGTCCGCCACCACAAGAAACAATATTAATGTTTTTTATTTTTTTTAAAATATCACTTTCAATTTTTCGAAAATAAATCTCTCCACTTTTTTCAAAAATTTTGTTTATTGATGCTTTATATTTTTTTTCAATTAATTCATCTGTGTCTATATATTTTAAATTTAAATCTTTTGCTAATTTTTTTGCAACAGAAGTTTTTCCAACACCACTAAATCCTATAAGATATATCATGAATTTTATAATTTGATGCAATATAATGTTTTAATTTTAATGAAATAATTTACTTTAAAATAATTAAAGAAAAAAAAATATCATTAATTAAAAATAATATATTTGCAAACCAATTTATGACCTGGTAGCTCAGTTGGTAGAGCAACGCCCTTTTAAGGCGTGGGTCCTGGGTTCGAGCCCCAGCCAGGTCACATTGAATTATCCCGCTTATGCGGGATAATTTTTTTCATTGCCCAGGTGCTGAAATTGGTAGACAGGCATGATTGAGGGTCATGTATCCTTTGGATGTGCGGGTTCGATTCCCGCTCTGGGCACCAATACTTTCTTTGTAAATATATTTATTATTTAAAGATAAATTTATAATAAATGGGACTTATTTATCCCCCAACTTTTTTGTATTTAAACCCCATTTTTTCTAGTATTATAACAACTTTTTCTCTTATGTTTCCTTGGATAATTATGATATGATTTTTACTTGTTCCACCAACACCACATTTCATTTTTATAGTTTTAGTTAAATTTTTTAAATCTTTATCACTACCAACAAATCCTTCAATTCTAACACTTATTTTATTACCTTTATGTCTGTCCGTATACACTAATAAATTTTGTTGATTGTTTTGTAATTTTTCTGTATTATCTTTTTGAATATTTTTATTGATATTTTGGTTTGTTGAGTAAATAAGGTTCATATTGTTATTTTTTTGGCATTAATATTTTAATTGATTTGCTTAAATTTTTGACATTTATTGGACTAGAAATATTATGTGCTTCTCCATCAGTATGTATTAAAGTTTCATCTGAACGAATTTCTACTTTTTTTAACTTAATAGTTTCTATATATTTAAATGAATTAATTTTCCCAAGAAAAAGCTTAATTATTAAAAAAGGGATTTTCCATTTTGGAAATTTATGAAGTATTACTATATTTAAGAAACCGTCTTTTATATTTGCTTGTGGACAAATTTTCGCATTGTTTCCATACTGACTAGCATTTGCAAATGAAATTAAAAATGCTTCAATTTTTTTTTCTATGTTATTATTAATTAAGGTGAATTTTTTTGCTTTATAATTTAGTTGTTTGGTGATTAATTTGATGTATTTTATAAGTCCTCTTTTTTTTGCTTTTAAGAAAAGATTGGCTATGTGAGCATCAAAACCTATACCAGCTATATTTATATAACTAATATTATTTATCGAGCATGTATCTATCTCTTGTATTTCACATAATTTTATCTGCTTTATTGCTTTTTTAATATTTTTATTCATTCCTATATGATAAGCAAATCCATTTCCTGACCCAGCTGGAATAACGCCTAAAGCTGTGTCTGTATTAATTAGTGATGACAATGATTCGTTTACACTTCCGTCACCTCCTATTATAACTACAGCTTTTATATTTTCGTCTACTGCATTTTTAGATATTCTTTTAATATCTCCAGCTTTTTCCGTATAAAAAATTTCACAGTTTGAAATACACCTTCTGATATATTTGTCAAAATGATGATGATTTTTTTTTCCAGCTTTTGGATTAATTATAAATCTAATCTTCATATAGTAATTGATTATTTATCATTCTATTATTAAATGTTTGCTTAATTGCTTTTAGCAGCTCTATATCTTTTTGTAAGGTTATAAATTAGAATCATTTATTGTTTACAGTATTATTTTTTAAAAACACATGATATTAATGTCCATGTAAAGTTATTTAAATTTTGTTAAAATTACTTCATGCTTTTTTAAACAAAGTAAAGAAAATATTAAGTAGTTTTACACCAAATTAATTTAAAATGAAATTTAATAGAAAAGGAATTTTAGATTTAAAACTAATTGAGTTATATAAATCTATTCTTAAGCCTAGGTTAGTTGAGGAAAAGATGTTAATTCTTTTAAGACAGGGAAAGATTTCTAAATGGTTTTCTGGTATTGGACAAGAAGCAATTTCTGTGGGTGTCGCTTCAGCATTAGACATGGATGAGTATATTTTACCTATGCACAGAAATTTAGGTGTTTTTACTACTAAAAATGTTCCTTTAGTTAAACTATTTTCTCAGTTTCAAGGAAAAAAAAATGGATTTACAAATGGTAGAGATAGATCATTTCATTTTGGTTCTCAAGAGCACAATATAGTTGGAATGATTTCCCATCTTGGACCACAGCTTGCTGTAGCTGATGGTATAGCACTTGCTAATAAATTAAAAAAAAATAATAAGGTTACTGCGGTTTTTACTGGAGATGGAGGTACTAGTGAAGGTGATTTTCATGAGGCTTTAAATGTTGCTTCTGTTTGGGATTTGCCTGTCATTTTTGTTATTGAAAATAATGGATATGGTCTATCCACACCTAGTTTAGAACAATTTAAATGTAAGAATTTCGCAGATAAAGGAATTGGTTATGGAATGGATGCTTTAACTATCGATGGAAATAATATTATAGATGTTTACCGTAACACATTAAAAATCAAAAATAATATATCTCAATCTTCTCATCCATTTCTTTTAGAATGCATAACTTTTAGAATGAGAGGTCATGAAGAAGCCTCAGGTATAAAATATGTTCCAGAGGATTTAATTGAGTCGTGGAAACTAAAGGATCCAGTTTTAAATTTTGAAAATTTCTTATTGGATGAAGGGTTAATTAGATTAAATGATATTGAAGATATAAGGCAAAACATTAATAATGAAATTAATCATGCTTGGAGTATTTCTGAATCTGAACCCCAAGTTAAATCAAGTTTTGAGAAAGAATTAGCTGATGTTTATAAAAAAACTCAACCAATTATTATTTCCCCAAACAATAATAAAAAAGAAATGAGATTAGTTGATGCTATTTCAGATGGCTTAAACCATTCAATGCAAAAGCATCAAAATTTAATTATTATGGGTCAGGATATTGCTGAATATGGTGGGGTTTTTAAAATTACGGATGGATTTTTAAACAAATACGGAAAAGATAGAATTAGAAATACTCCAATTTGCGAATCGAGTATTTTAAGTGCGGCTTTAGGTCTTTCTATTAATGGATATAAGTCTGTGGTTGAAATGCAGTTTGCTGATTTTGTTTCATCAGGATTTAATGCAATTGTAAATAATCTTGCTAAAACTCATTATAGATGGGGAGCTAATGTTGATGTAGTAGTTCGTATGCCAACTGGTGCTGGTGTCGGAGCAGGACCTTTTCATTCGCAGTCTAATGAGGCATGGTTTACACATACACCTGGCTTAAAAGTAGTTTATCCATCATTTCCTGAAGATGCAAAAGGATTACTTATTTCATCAATAAATGATCCTAATCCTGTTATGTTTTTTGAACATAAGGCTCTTTATAGAAGTTGTAGTGAATTGGTTTCAAAAGATTATTTTAACGTGGAAATTGGAAAAGCTCGACTAATTAGAGAGGGGTCTGATGTTACAATTATATCTTATGGTCTAGCAGTTCATTGGGCTTTAGATATTTTAGATAATAACAAGGATATTTCGGCTGATTTAATTGATTTAAGAACATTAATACCTCTTGATGAGGACTTAATTTGCAATTCTGTTATGAGAACGGGTAGAGTTATAATTCTTCAGGAAGATACACTAATTGGTGGTTTTGCTTCTGATATTGCTTCCTTGCTAGCAGACAAATGTTTTGAATTTTTAGATGCCCCAATAAAACGTGTTGCCTCTCTAGATACGCCAATTCCTTTTTCAACTAATTTAGAAGAAGAATTTTTAGCTAAAAGTAGATTTGAAAAGCAATTAAAAGATTTATTAGATTATTAATAAACTATATTCAATTTTTCAAACTAGTCCTAATCTGAAAAAAAAATACGATATTTGTATAAGAGTATGAATTTTTTATAATTGTTCTATGGTATTTAAAAAAAGATTTTTTTGCCTTATTTTTTTTCTATTTAGTTTGTTCTCATGCATTACTACTAATGATTTAGAATATATTAAATCAAATAATAAATCTAGTGAAGTTAAATCAAGTATTCAAAATTATCGACTGCAAAAAGGAGACTTATTATCTATACAAGTAAGTACTACTACTGAACAACAACACGACTTTTTTAATAAAGAAAATACTGCTAATTCTCAATTAATGATGCGTAATCCTTATTTATACGGTTATATAATTAAAGAAGATGGTACTTTGGATTTACCGTCATTCGGTATTGTGGAAGCAGCTGGCTTTACCTTAAGAGAATTGGAAAGTATAATTAAAAATATTGCAATCTCTTATTTTGAAAATCCTGTCATTAAAATAAATATTTTAAATTTTGATGTTACTATTTTAGGAGAAGTTAATAATCCAGGAACATTTAAAATTGTGGATCCAGAAGTTAATATTTTATATGCTTTAAGTTTAGCAAATGATATTACTCAATTTGGTAATAGGAAAAAAGTTAAAATTATTAGAAATGATAATGAAAGCAATAAAGTTTTTTATGTTGATTTAACAAAAAAAGATATATTAAATAATTCAGATTTTATTTTAAAGCCACATGATATTATTTATGTTGCTCCTTTGCGTAAAAAGTTTTTTGCATTTCAAAATATAACTAATTTAGTGTCCATGTCTATTTCTGCGATCACGTTATTTTTATTAATATACAAATGATTAATTATGTCGGGTAATTTAGATGACATAGTAGGTTTTAAACAACTTTTTTTAAAATTAGTAAAAAACAGATATTTTGTAATAATTAGTTTATTCTTATCTTTTGCATTAGCATATGCATATAACAGATATTCTACTGAATATTTTAATGTTGAAACTTCTTTGTTATTTAAGGAGGATAATAGATTGTCAACAATTCAATTGTATGATAATAGTTATAATAACAATGAGAATTTAGAAAATAAATCTTTATTAATTAATTCTTATCCTTTAGTGTATAAAACACTTGAAGATTTAAGATTTGATATTGCTTATTTTCTTGAAGGTAATATAAAAATTACTGAAACTTTATATGCTCCATTTATTTTGCAATGTGATAATACTTCAAAGTTAAAAGGTAAGAGATTTAAAATTAAATATGTTGATGATGCAAGTTTTATTTTTATTGATCTTTCTACAAAAAATGAGCAAAAAAGAAGATTTAATGAAAAGTTTTTTATTTATGGAGAGCAAGTTAATGTTCAGTATAATATTAATTTTAAAGTATCTAATGATGATATTCCAACTACAATAGTTAAATTCCAAAATTTAAAAGATTTAGCACTTAAATACAAGCAGAAGATTAAAATAGAAAAAATTGTTAAGGAATCTACTGTTATGAATATTTCTATGCTTACAAGAGACGAAGAGAAAGGTGTAGTTTTTTTAAATAAATTAGTTGATAATTACATCGAAGATGAAATTAATCAAAAGAATTTAGCTTCTAATAATACTATACGTTTTATAAATGATCAGTTAGAGGAAATGAGTGATTCTTTAGCACTAATTGAACAGCAAATCCAACAATATAAGAATACAAATAAGATAACAGATTTAAGTTTAAAAGCTCAAAGTATTTACACAAATATTGTTAGTCTAGAAACTGAATTAGCAAAAGCTAAAACACTAAATAATTATTATGCTTATTTAGAAGAATATTTAGGTAAAGGTAAAAATTTAGAAAGCATTTCTGTACCTACATCTTTTGGCGTGAATGATGTTAATTTAACTTCTCTTGTAAATCAATTAATTGAGATACAAATTAAAAAGAATATTTTAATTGATGGAGGACAAGTTAATAATCCTGCAGTAAATCAATACAATAGACAAACGAAACAATTAATATTAAATATTAAAGAGGCAATTAAGACAAGTAAAAAAGCAAATAATTTATTAATCACAGATTATAATTCTAGGATTTATAAAATGGAACAATCTTTAAGTAGTATTCCTGAAGTAGAGATGGAACTTTTAAATATAGAAAGACTTCAATCAATAAGTGAAAATATATACACATTTTTATTACAAAAAAGAGCTGAGGCTAAGATTGATTTATCTTCAAATGTAGCAGATACTAAAGTTTTAGAAAGAGCAATAAATCTTAATAAAAAAGCAGCATTCCCAAATAAAGAAAGAACTTATATTATTGCACTTTTATTTGGTCTTTTAATTCCAATAATTTATTTGATAATATTAGATTTATTAAATAATAAAGTTTTATCAAAATTAGATTTAGAAAAATTAACTAATATTTCTATTTTAGCTATACTTGCAAGAAATTATAGTGGTAATACTTTACTATCTAATCATAGTCCAAAATCTTCTGTTTATGAAGGTTTTAGAGCCTTAAGATTTAATTTGAACACATTAAATAAAGATAATTCTTCTAAAGTTTACTTAATTACTTCTTCAGTAAGTGGTGAAGGAAAAACTTATGTAGCTGAAAATTTAAGCATTGTTTTTGCAAAATCTGGTAAGAAAACCTTACTCGTTGGTGGTGATTTAAGAAGGCCAAAGCTATATACAGATTTTGGTCTTAATAATAATCTTGGTATTTCAAATTATATTAATTCAGATTTAGATTATAGGAAATTAATTAGTAAAACAAATATTTCAAATTTAGATATTTTAATTGCAGGTCCACTCCCTTCAAACCCATCTGATACCTTGTTAGATCCTAAATTTTCATTATTAATGCAAAAAATGAAAGACATATATGATGTTATTATTATTGATACACCTCCATTAGGTCTTGTTACAGATGCATTAACTTTAATGAAATATTCTGATATAAATTTATATGTAGTTAGACAAAAATATACCAAGAAAGCTATGTTAAATTATGTTAATGATATGCACCAAAACAATAGATTAGGAAAAATTTATACTATTTTTAATGATTTAAATGAAAATACCGATATTTATGGTTACTATTATAACTATGGTTATTATCAAGAAAATGAATATTTTTCTAAAAATTAATAATAAATACTATGATATATAAGGAGCCACATATTGTTGCGGAAATTTGTTGTAACCACCAGGGTGATATCAAAATTGCTAAGAAAATGATAGAAACTGCTACTAATGGAAAAGCTACAGTTGCTAAATTTCAAAAAAGAAATAACAAAGAGTTTCTTACTAGTAAACAGTATAATTCACCACATCCAAATAAAATGCATTCATTTGGAGAGCCCTATGGAGTTCATAGAGAATTTCTTGAATTTACTTTTGATCAGCATAAAGAGTTGAAGTGTTATGCTGAACAATTAGGAATAATGTATTCTTGTTCAACCTTTGATACTACATCTGCAAAGGAAATAATAGAATTAAATCCAGAGTATATAAAAGTTCCTTCTGCTTGTAATAATAATTTTGAAATGTTAAAAGTATTAAGAGATAATTATTCTGGTAATGTACATATTTCATTTGGAATGACGACAAAACAACAACAACATGAAATATTTAATTTTTTTAATGAACATGATCAAGCTTTTAGATTAGTTTTATATGCATGTACCTCTGGCTACCCTGTTCCATTTGATGATGTATGTTTATTAGAAATCTCAAGACTTCGAGAACTTTATTCTGATAAAGTGTCTGCAATAGGGTTTTCAGGTCATCATCATGGTATTGCAGTTGATATAGCAGCTTATACTTTAGGAGCAGAGTGGTTCGAAAGACATTTTACGTTAGATAGAACTTGGAAGGGGACCGATCAAGTATTTTCTTTAGAGCCAACAGGTATGAGAAAGTTAGCTAGAGACTTAAGAGCAACAAAGAAGTCATTGACATATAAAAAAAATGATATTCTCGATATAGAAAAGCCAAAGGGAGGATACGAAAAATATAGAGAATAATGAGTGTTATAGCATTTATTCCTGCAAGAGGGGGTAGCAAATCTATTCCAGGTAAAAATATTAAGATTTTTTGTGGGAAACCATTAATTTATTGGAATCTATTATCTCTTCAAAAATCACATTTAATTGATGAAATAGTTGTTGCTACTGATTGTAAAAATATTTATGAGACTGTTATGAAATTTCATTTCAGTAAGGTTAAATTATATAAAAGAACTGAGGAAAATGCTCAAGATCATTCAACATCTGAATCAATTATGATTGAATATATTAATTATGCTTCTCTTTCTGCTAAAGATATTTTTTTATTAGTTCAAGCTACATCTCCTTTTACTCAAACACATGATTTTGATTCTGGTTTAGAATTAATGAAAAAATATGATACAGTACTTTCATGTGCAAGAATCAAAAGATTTATTTGGAATGATAATTCTTCCCCTTTAAATTATGATTATAAAGAAAGACCACGCAGACAAGATTTTGATGGTGTATTTATGGAAAATGGAGCATTTTGTATAAGTACTGTACAAGATATTAAAAAAAATAACAATAGAATTTCTGGTAATATTGGTATTTGTGAAATGGCTGAACATACATATATCGAGATTGATGAACAAGATGATTGGATTATTGCAGAAAAATTATTTTTAAAGCACCATAAAAATCAATTAAATACCTTTGATAACATAAAATTATTTTTATCAGACGTTGATGGCGTTTTAACAGATGCTGGAATGTATTATACGGAAAATGGTGATGAAATAAAGAAGTTCTCAACCTATGATGGAATGGGACTAAAGATTTTACAAAATAAAGGTATTAAAGTAGGTATTATTACTTCTGAGGATAGAGAGTTAAATAAAAGAAGAGCAAAGAAATTAAATTTAAATTTTGATTTTCATGGTGCAGTTAATAAATTAGATGTAATAACTAGACTATGTAAAAAAGAAAATATTGAATTATCTCAAGTAGCTTACATTGGAGATGATTTAAACTGTTTAAGTTTATTATCTAATGTTGGATATCCTGCATGCCCCTCAAATGCAGTAAAAGAGATAAAATCTATTCCAAATATAATTCAATTATCTAAATCTGGTGGGGAAGGTGTTGTTCGCGAGTTTATTGATTTAATTCTACAAGAGTGAAGTTTTGGAGAAATTTTAAAGATTTTATTCTTTCCTTTTTTTATCCAAGAAATAAAATATATGTCATTTCATTTCCGAATTCTGGAAGAACATGGCTTAAACATATGTTATTTGAAATAATTAAAGAATTACATATTAATGAATCAAATATTGAGTTTAGTCATGATAATAGTGAAATTATTATTGAAGATGGCACAAGAATTGATCCAAATATTATTTTTCAGTATACAGATAGATATAAGTATCGAAGGGCTAAGGTTATTTTTCTTTGTAGAGACCCTAGAGATATTATAGCCTCTAATTATCATCAAGTAACAAAGAGAGCACGAAATCCATTTATTTTTAATAAAAAATCTGATTTTGTTCAGCATAATATTTTAGGTTTTAGAAGGATTATTCATTTTTATAATTTGTGGGCTAAAAATAGAAGTATACCAAATGATTTTTTATTGATAAAATACGAGAATTTATTATCAGGTATTGATGAGCTTGAAAATTTTTTAAATTTTATTAATATAAGAATAGATAAAAAGCTAATCACTAAAATATATAATGCTTCAAGTGCAGATAAAATGAGATTAAATGAGAAGAATAATAAAATCAAGGGCTTTACACATTTTGGTAAAGAAGCTAATCAAATGAAGGTTAGAATTGCAAAACAAGGTTCCTATTTGTCAGAGCTTACTAGTGATGATATAAATTTTTGTAATAATGAAATGAAAGAGCTAGATATATATTATAATTATAAAATATGAAGTATTTATATTCATTATTTTTCTTTTTAAGACATGCTTTTTTGAAAAAGCATTATAGTATCGTATTTTACTCTCCTCATCATTTTAATAGAGGAGAAAAAGGACAGAACTTATTTTTTAAGAAGTTAATAGAAATTTGTGATCATAAAGGTATTAGTTATATATTTTTTGAAGAACCGTATATAAATTCAAATTTCACTAGATCTAATCTTGCTATTCCTTTTGATTTTATTTATTACTTTGTTGTTTTTTTACGTAAATTATTTCCTAAATCACTATCTGATATAGAAAAAGACAGAAAAATTGGTCGATATATAAAAGCTTTATTTTTACAACGTTTCTCATTCGACAATTTTATTACTATTTCTCAAAGTATGCTTAGTGTATTTTATGGAATTAATCATAACGCAAAGCTTTTTGATTTGCAACATGGTACTATACATGCAAGTAAAGATACCTATTTATTTAATGGTTTAGTATCTGATAATTTGAAAAAAAATGATGTTTATCTTTTTTTAAGTGGACTAGGTTTTAAAAATATTTTAGTTAATAATGAAAATAACAAGTATTTTGATAAGCATTCAATAGTAATTGGGTCATTAATTCCTGAAGCAAATTTTTTTCAAAATAAAAAAAATAAAAATGTTTTAGTCTCTTTGCAATTCACAAATGACCACTCAGATTCTGAAAATAATAATATTGCTCAATCTTTATTGAATCAAATTAATCAATATTCTGATTTTCATTTTTTCTTAAGAAAGCACCCTAGATTTAATAACGAATTTGATTTATCTAAATTCACCTCAATTCCTAATGTTTCTATAATTGATGGAAAATTACAAGATAACTTAAGAACATGTTCAATACATTTAACCACTTATTCAACTGTTGTTTTTGAAGCAGCTTTATTGGGAATTCCTTCTAGTTTTTTAAAAATTGATAATTTTAAAATGAATATTTTTAGCTCACAGTATAATTATCCTTACTATGATTATAATTTAAAAAAAATTTATGATAATTACGATGAATGTTCTTTTCAATCTAAGCAATGGGTAAAATCATATTATGAATCTTTTTCTAATAACAATTTTTTTAATGCATTAAAGAATGAAAAATAAGAAAATTAAAATTTTTTTAGGTGCATATTTGAATTATATTAATGCTCAAAATTTAAATTGTTTAGCAATAGCAAAATATTTAGATTCGGATAAATATGATATATATGCTTTAAAAATTAATACAATAAAAGATGTTTCAACAAATGCATTTTTATTTAATTGTTTTAAGCCTCTTAAAATAACTACTAATATTGCTGTTATTTTTGGAATTATTACTTGTCAGATAATTTATTTGCCCAAGCATAAAATAGTGTATCCTTGGGTAATTAAGTTTGCTAATTTAATTGGTAAAAAAGTTTTCACTACAATAGAGAATAATATGTGTGAAACAGATAAGGAAAGTATGCTTCTTTCTTTTGGTGGAGAAAAAAAAATAAAAAATCACTTTAGGTTTACAAAAAATATTTTCGGTATAACTAAATTTATTATAAATAATGCAACTTGTGGTGTTAGATTAAATAATAATCCTTTATATCTTGGTGTTGATATTGATTTATATAAGTTTAATAAAAAAGCTAAATTGAAAAATATAGTTTTTATTGGAAGTTTAAAGAAAAGAAAAAGAGTAGATGAATTTATTAGGATTTCCGCTTATTTTTCAGATATAAATTTTTATATAATTGGCTCCGGTGATAATTTATTTTTTCTTAAAGAAAAAGCTGGTAAAAATGTAAACTTTTTAGGACAGGTAAATCATTATGATTTATCAGACAAAATTAAGGATATGGATTTATTGTTTTTACCATCAAAGTCTGAGGGGTTTCCAAAAGTAATTTTAGAAGCAGGTGCATGTGGTATACCTTCAATGGTATATTGTGATTACGGAGCAAACGAGTGGATGACACATATGAAAAATGGTTTTATTATAGCAAATTTTGATGATGCAATTAGTAATATTAGTAAGTTACAAACAGATAATAAACTATTACAAATAACTTCAAAAGGAGCTCTTAAAATGGCTAAGAAATTTGATTGGAAAATAATTATTAAGGAATGGCAGAAAGTAATACATAATCTAAAATGATTAACTGGATAACTCACAAATTATATTGGAATAAAATTTATAAAGATTTACGTCTTTTTTTTAATGATATTGAAAAGGAAAAGATTTTACTCTTTGGTTATCCAAAAAGTGGAAATACATGGTTAAGGTTTTTACTTTTTAACTATAGATCTTTAATGTTAAATCCTGAATTACAAGAAACACTAGACTATACTCAATTAAATGAAATACAAAATAATATTTTAGATAGAGGTACTACATATATTCCTTCAAAGGGAATGCCTTTTTTTTATCGAACACACCACTTTCATTTTAAAACTTTTAAATTGTTTGATAAAAAAATATTTATTCATAGAAATCCGTTAGACACCTTAATTTCAGCATATTATTTTTATGGTCAAAGAGAACAACCATTTCCAGGAGATAAATCTAAGTTTAGATCTGAGTTAAATGATATAGATTTCTATGTGAAATACAAATTGGATAGTTGGATAAGTTTTTATAGAATGTCTATACAGCAATCAGATTTTACAATGAATTATTCAGAAATGAAGAAAGATACTGAATTGGTATTTAGTCATTTAGTTAGTTATTTAAATTGGGATTATGATTCCAATTTAATAAAAAAATCGATAGAAATATCTTCTTTTAATAGTATAAAAAAAATGTCAATTTTAAATAAGCAAATTTATGGTAATGGCCCTAGCGATGGTAGTTTTAAAGGGGAATTTACAAGATCTGGTAATGAATCTCAATTTTTTAATGAGTTAAAAGAAGAAACTATTAACTTTGTATTAAATAGATTTCCAGAATTTATTAAACTTTATCCTGATTTAATTGAATAATGATAAAACATATTTAGTAGTAACTCCCTTTTTTCCTTCTAATTCAGATTTTGCAGGAAGCTATATACTTGATCAATTAATTGAGTTACGTAATAAAACTAAATTTACAATTGAGATTGTAAAGGTTGTATCTCTTTTTTCTAATGAAAAAGATTATTTATATGACAATTTTAAGATCAGTATTTTTAAAGTATTAGACTTCCCCTTTTTTCTTTTTCCTGGTGTTTTTAATTTTTTTAATAAAAAAAGATTCAAGTTGTTTCTTAGAAAAAAAAGAATAAATAATATTTTTATTTCTCATGCTCATGTAGCGTACCCAAGTTTATATTTATTAGAACATATTCAATCTAAAAAGATTGTTCAGCATCATGGTTTAGATGTTTTGCAGTTACTAAATGGTAGAATAAAGTTTTTAAGTAAGATATATAAGCCCTTTTTAATAAGAAATTCTATATATCATTTAAATAATGTAGATTTAAATATTGGAGTTTCACAAAAAGTTTTAGAACATTTATCATTCTATAGACAATATAAACCCAAAGATGAGCTTGTTTTATATAATGGGGTAAATAAATTAAAGTTTTTCAAGACTGATCCAAAAAAAAGAAATGTATCCTTTACAATAGGATGCATTGCAAATTTTTGGAAAATTAAGGATCAGATTACGTTAATTAAATCTGTTCATTTATTGTTGCAAGATGGTATTAAGTGTAAGTTGCGATTAATTGGCTCAGGAAATACACTTATTTTATGTAAGAAATATGTTACTTCAAATTCTTTGCATGAAAACATTTTTTTTGAAAAGGAATTACCTCATGCTGAATTAAATAAGTTCTATAATGAAATTGATTTATTTGTCCTGCCTTCTTATTATGAGGCTCTTGGATGTGTATATTTAGAATCTTGGGCAACCGAAACTCCTTTTATTGCAATAGAGAATCAAGGAATATCAGAACTTTTGTCAACTAGAAATAAAAAAATATTTTTAACAGAAAAAGAAAATATTCTTTTACTGAAAGATAAAATCAAATTTTTTATTGATAATAAAGTTGATTTAGTTTTTAATTCTAAATTATATATTGAAAATACGATTCAAAAATTAATTAAAAAAATAGATAAATTAGCATTGTGATTAACTTTAGATTAAATAATATTAAAGAAAGGAAGCTTGCAAAATCAAAGGCGCACTTAGTAAATGAGCCAAATAACTTATTATTTGCGTTTAAAGAGACTAAAACCGTTTTTATACATATTCCTAAGACTGCAGGTATTTCTTTAATTAATGCTATTTATGGTAATGTCAATGGGGGAGGTCATAGAAGTTTTAATTTTTATAAATATATTTATGGTGAGGATATTGCTAATTTTTTCACTTTTTCTTTTGTTAGACATCCATATAGTAGATTATATTCTGCATTCAATTATTTAAAACAGGGTGGCATTAATTCGCATGATAAAAAGGCTTTTGAAATGCATCTTTTTCAGTTTAAGAATTTCAGAGATTTTGTTTTAAATGGATTAAATGAAAAATTAATTAATGAGATAATACATTTCACACCTCAATCTAATTTTATATGTGATGCTAGAAATAATATTTTAATTGATTTTGTTGGAAAGTATGAAAATATAGCTAACGATATTAGTTATATTGAAAATAAAATAAATTTTTCTTTATCTCTTCCTCATTTAAATAAATCAAATTTAAACAACGTAAAAATTGATGATAAAGTTAAATCTAGAATTTTTGATATTTATAAGAGAGATTTTAAAATTTTCAACTATCATTAATGTTAAATTTAATAATAAAGCAGACTAACTGGAGTATTATCGGAGCAATTTTTGGTTTTCTGATTGGATTTTTAGTTAAAATATATTTAATTGATATCGTCGGCTTAGTGGCTTGGGGTAAATATGTTGCTGCTCATGCTTTTGCTTCTGGTTTTGATACTATTTTATCATTAGGTATTCCATTCGTTTTATTAAAATTTATACCAAATTACATAAATAATAACATGGATTTGGCAAATAAATTGATTAGTAAGTCCTTTTTATTATTATTTAAGATTTCTTTATTTTTTCTTTTATTTATATTTCTTTTTTCTTCTTATATTGATAAATATTTTTATTCTCACATTGATGATTTTAATTTTATTTTAGTATTAGTTTCTATTCATGCTCCAATATCTGTTTTTACAGGCTTTATTACTGCGTTATATCGTTCTGTTTTTAAAATTAAAGATTTAATTATTATTGGTACTTTTATTATAGTTCCAATTAGAGCATTATTAACATTAATTGTGTTCTATTTTACAGATAATATTATATATTTTATTGTTATCGAGTTATTTACAACAAGTTTTAGTTTATTATTATTATATTATTTTTTTAATAAGAATGAATTTAGTTTATCCCTCTTTTCTAAAACTAAATATGTATTCAAACCTAATCAAGCTGATTATAGAAAAAAAATGTATTTTAATTCGCTTATTTCTTTCTGTTCTTCAAAATCCTTATCAATTATTTTAAGTCTCTCTTTACCTCCAAAGCAAATAGCTATATTTGGTATCTTAATGACAATTACAGGAATTACAATGTTTTTGGTCAAAAGTCTAAACAAAGTTTTTGCACCTGCAATTTCTAAATTGTTTCATGAAGGCAAAATTCTTGAACTTAATACACTTTATAAGCAAACTTCTTTTATTTTAAACTTTTTAGCGCTCCCTTTTTGTATAATTATTATATTTTTTGCAGAGGATATTTTATTTTTATATGATAAAACTGGAGAGTTATCTTTATATAAGGTATATTTATATGTTCTTATGTTTTCTCGAATAATTTCTTTGTCTATTGGTAGTTCAGGAATGTTTATGATTATGGCTGGTCTTGAAAAAAAAGAGTTAAAAATCCAAACTATTAATACAATCATTATAATCACTTTTGCCACTTTATTTATACAAAAATATGAGTTACTTGCAGTAGTTTCTTTATTTATTGGTTCTAGTTTATTTATAAATTTTTCTCAGTTGTATTATATAATTAAAAATATAAAGATTTCTCCATTTAGTAAAGATCTTTTCTGGTTGTATTTATTGTCTATTTTTTTGATTTATTACGCTATAAACTATGCTATTGTTCTTAGCATATATCATTATTTTATTATACCTATTGTAATTTATATTTTATATTCTGTTATTTTTTTAAAACAGATTTTGCATATTTTTAAAAAAATAAAAGAAAGTGATTAAATGGTTATTTAAATATGGCTTGGCTATTTTAGTATTTAATACGGTGCTATTATCTATTGAAACCACATTTATAATAGGTAAGCAAGTATTTTTAGCACTCATGTTTTTTTATTCTTTTGCGTTATTAATTAATCCTGTACAGGTTAAGAGGGTTATTTTAAATAAAGCATTTACATTTTTACTTATATTAAATATTATCAATATAATTTATTTTATATTTTTTCACAGTTTTCAAGATTTAGATGCAATTCAGTATCTTTTGGCAAGAGCTATTCAATTTTCAATTATTTCCTTCTCTATTTATTTTTATTATGATTATTATAAGAATGATTTTTTAGATCATATTGTTTATTTAATTTTTGCTATTATAATACTTGGATTTTTTGTAAATCCATATCTATTTGATGGTAGATATGCAGGAATTATTTGGAACGCAAATATGCTTGCATCCTTTACTATGATAGCTTTTTCAATAGTTTTTTTAAAAAGAAAGTTTAGTCCTATTTTTAGATACCTTTCTTTACTTATACTTTTAATAGTTGCCTTAGCTACTGGCTCAAGAGGTGTGATTTTAGCTTTGGTTTTATTATTTATTTTTAAGTATGGATTAACTTTAAAAAATGTTGCTTATTCACTTATAGCTTTGTCTTCTTATTTTTTAATACTTAATTTTCAATTAGATACTTCTATAAATCGTTTTGCTGCCCAAGATTTGTTTAATGATAGACTACTGCAATTTAAATATGCTTATTATACTATAATGCAGCACCCTTTTTCTGGATCTGGATTAGATAAATATGCATATATTAATAATGATTTAATCCCAAAAGATTTAAAAGGATTTATTATTTCTGCTCATAATGGCTATTTAGCATTACTTACCCAGTATGGTTTTATAATTGGATCATTGGTAATTTTTATAATTTTTCGTCAATGTTACATCTTGGTTAACTACTTCAAGTCCTCTATTGAAGAAGTAAGTGTTTATGTTTTTATTTTTATTTACGCGCTATTTGCCTCTATATACGAAACTATGTTAACAGGAATAAATGAATTTCATACTATTCTATTTTGGTTTTCATTATCTTATTTATCATTTATTAAAAATAGAAATGAGCTTAAAAGTTAATATTATTTCTAAACTTAGTGAGTTGAAAACTTATAAAAAGGAATGGGACAATTTGTTTTTTTCTTTTGGAAAAAGTCCTTTTCAGTCATTTGAATTTATTTATTATTCTTGGCTTAATGAGTTCTTGCATTTAACAGATAATAAAATATCTGTTATCATTATAAAAAGAAGAAGATCAATTGTGGCTATTTTCCCACTATATATTGATGTTTATAAGCGATTAAGGTTTATTAATGATCAGCATTCTGATTATTGTGATTTTATTTATTCTAGCACCATTAAAATATCTGAAATTAAACTTAATTTTTTTACTTTACTAGATATTAAAAGTATCCATTTTGTTAATACTCCTCAAAATTTTATTTATTCCTCGATAACTTCTAATTTTGAGAATTTATATAATTATTCACTAAATTATATGAATTATTCAGAAATGAGCTTAAAAAAGTTAGCTTTTCCTGAAAAAATTGCTAAATACAAATCAAAAGAAAAAACAGGAATAAGAAGAATAAAAAAAATTAATATTGATAATGACTTTTGTTTATATTCTAATGATAATTTTGTTTTCCCTCTAAAGGAAATTCATGAATTGAGAAATGAGATGATATCTTTAAATATTAGAAGTGAAAATTTTTTAAAAAAAGAAAGATTGATGTTATTAGAAAGTTTATATAATTCTGGTAGATTGATTATGAGTGTAATTAAAAATCAAAATAAAATACAAGCAATATCTTTCATCCTTAAAAAATCAAATCAATATACTTTTTGGATAGATATGTACAATTATAGCTCGAAAATGTTGAATTTATACAATTATATTTGTTTTATGGAACACATACAGAAGTTTAATGATGTTAAAATATCTTTTGGAAGAGGTCTTTATGATTACAAGATTAAAAATTTTTTACCTGATAGAAAGAAATTATTTGCATTTTACACATATAAAAATTACCTTAACTTTCTTTTATTTCGTATAATTTTTGAATTAAAAACTTTTATTAAAACAGTATATAAAATTATGTTTAGATGAATGTGTTTTGTTATTTTGTAGAACCTGCATCATATAGTATTGATCTTGCTAAGAATATTTATCAAAAAAAAGGTATAGATTTTTGTTTTATTAAATCTTACACATTCGCTAAGTCAGCTGAAACAATTAAATCAGTTTATCTTGATAAATTATCAATTTTATCTAAATTAAAATTTATTTATCAAAAGCACAAAGAAAATAAACTCATAATAGTTAATGGTTATAACAATCTTCCTTTCTTTTTTTCATTTTTGTTAAATTTTTTTAAAAAAAATAAAAAATACATAGCTATTGAGTCCGATTCTCAAAAACTTAACCATAATTTTTTTAAGCACTTACTTAAAAGGTTAATTTTAGGCTTTATTTTTAAAAATAAATTTGTTTTAGGTTTTGCTGGTGGAACTCATACGCATAAACAGTATTTTAAACATTACGGCATGCGTAAAGAAAATATTTTTTTAATGCCACTTGTTATTGACAATTTAAAGTTTTATAAAAAAACTATAAAAAAAGTAAATAAATTTATTTTCTTATATGTTGGGAGAATTGTTCCTCAAAAAAACGTTGAACTATTAATTAAAGAGTTTATTAAATATTTTTCTCAAACTCAAGCTATTTTAAATATTGTTGGAAGTGGGTCTGAATTAGTGTCATTAAAAAATAAATATAATCTCAATAACATTAATTTCCTTGGAGAAATGTATGGAGAGGATTTGTTAAATCAGTACAGTAAAGCTAGTTGCTTTATTTTACCATCTAATTTTGAGCCATGGGGCCTTGTAGTTAATGAAGCGCTATCTTCAGGTTTACCTGTTATTATTAGTGATAAAGTTGGTTCTGGTCATGATTTAGTTAAAGGTAATGAAAATGGTTTTATTATTTCTGAAATCAATGATTTTGGAGTCAGGATGGTCCAGTTATTTGAAAATAAAGATTTATTTTATAAGTATTCAAAAAATGCGACTAACTTTATGCTTGAAAATTGGAATTATAATTATTATGACAAATGTTTTAGTGAGGCTATTAATCAAATAGATGATTTTTAATGAATTCTAATATTAGAGTATTATTTATTAGACTGTATGCTTTTTTTTGTTTTAAAAAAAGGAGTAAAGTGATTTTTTATCATGATATACATTCAAGAAATAAATACACAGAAATGTCTACTTCAATCGATTTATTTATAGAACATATTAAACATATTAAAAATTGTGGTTATGAAATTGTACCTAAAGTATCTAAAAGTTATGGGCAAATAGAAATTTGCTTTGATGATGGTTTTTTAGGTTTGTATGAGAATTTTGATGCAATCAAGAAGTATAATATACCCATTCGTATTTTCATGATTACTTCATACATAGGAAAAGAAAAATATCTTAGTCAAAAGCAAATTCTTGAGCTTTATAATACAGGTTTAGTAAATATATCTTCACATACACATACTCATTCTAAATTAACCAGTCTTTCTGATGATGAAATAGAATTTGAATTATTCGAGTCAAAAAAAATACTTGAAAATATTATTAAACAACCAATCGATGCTATTTGTTTTCCTTTAGGTTTATTTAATAAACAAGTGATTCAATTATCAAGTCGTTTTGGATATTCAATGAAATATATTTCAATTCCTGGATTCATAAATAGATCACAAGATATTATTAACAGAAGCTTAGTTCAATTTGCTTCAATTAATACTTTTGGAGCAATTTTGAAAGGAGGTGATCATTGTTTGTATTTTTGGTATAAATTAAAACATTATTCAAAATGAGAATTTGTTTAATTTCTTCTTCCTTTTATCCAGCATTTAGTTATGGAGGTCCAATAAGTGCTACTTGGGGACTTGCAAAAAGTATTGCTAGCGATGATTTGCAAGTTTTTATTTCAACAACTAATGCTAATGGAGATGATAGACTTAATGTGCCATTAAATCAGTTTATACAAAAAGAAAAAAATTTATTTATTAAATATTATCATGAAGAATTTATTAATAGATTTTCTTTAGCCTTTTTGTGTGGTATTTGGTCTGATATAAAAAAGTCAAAAATTATTTATATTCAGTATTTATTTAGTTATACAGTTATAATTTCATTATTCTTTTCTTTGCTTCAATCTAAAAAGATTATTATATGTCCAAGAGGTAGTTTTTCATCATATACATTATCATACAGAAGATCATTTATAAAGCGTATTTGGATCAGTTTGTTTTTTGCACCATTTCAAAAATCAATTTTCTGGCATGCATCTTCATATCTTGAAAAAAAAGATATTAAAAGTACTTTTCCAAATTCCAAGGTAGTCATTGTAAATGACGGTATTGATTTTAATTCATTTCAATATGCAAAAAGATTAAATAGAGATGAATTGGTTTATCAATACACATTACAGAAAAACAAAAAAATTTCTGATATATTTTTTTCGATGGGTAGGTTGCACCCTGTAAAATCATTTGATATTCTTATTAAAGCATTTTATATATATATTAAAAAAAATAAGAATGCTATATTGTTAATTGCTGGTGGAGATGATGGTCATGAAAAGGAACTTAAATCACTTGTTATTAAACTTAATTTAGAAAATAGTGTTTTTTTGATTGGACCTGTTAATTTTGATGATAAAAAAACTCTATTAAATAATTGTGATTATTTTACATTAGCATCTAAATTTGAAAGTTTTGGTATAGTGATAGCTGAAGCTTTATGTTGTGGAAAACCAATTATATTATCTAATAAAACACCATGGAATGATTTGGAATCAAATAAATGTGGTATTTTAGTTAATAACGATAGTAATAGTTTTTCTTCGGCATTTAATGAAATAAAATCAATGAAATTTGATAGTGAAAAGATAAAAAGTATAGCTAAAGTTAATTTTGACTGGACGGTAATTTCACAAAAATTTTTAAAAAATTTTATAATTGACTAGATGTATATTTTAGGAATTAACGCATATCATGGAGACTCATCGGCTTGTTTATTAAAAGATGGTAATATTGTATGTGCTATAGAGGAGGAGCGTATAAGAAGAGTAAAGCATTGGGCAGGTTTTCCTTCAGAGTCAATTAAATTTTGTCTTATGGACCAAAGAATTACAATAAATGACGTAGATTACATAACAATCTCAAGAAACTCCAAAGCTAACCTTTTAAAGAAAATATCTTATTTATTTACAACTTCATTAAAATTATCTGTCATGTTTGATAGATTTAAAAATTTACGTAAAGTTAACTCTGTAAAGCAAGAGTTAGCAAATTTATTTTCACTAAATATTAATGATATAAAAGCAAAAGTATATAATATAGAGCATCATAGAAGTCATATTGCATCAGCTTTTTTTGCATCCTCTTTTTCTAAATCTGCTATTTTATCTGTTGATGGATTTGGTGATTTTACTTCAACAATGACTGCTATAGGAAATAATAATAAATTCAAAATTATTAATCAAGTAAATTATCCTCATTCATTAGGACTCTTTTATACTACTTTAACTCAATTTTTAGGTTTTTTAAATTACGGTGATGAATATAAGGTTATGGGTTTAGCTCCATATGGTGAGCCTAAATATTTAGATCAAATGGAAAAAATTGTGAATATTACTAATAATGGTCTTTTTAGATTAAACAAAAATTATTTTAAACATTTTAATGATGGTGTTGCGATGGAATGGAATAATGGTATTCCAAGTATAGAGAAGTTATATACAAAATATTGGATAAATTTATTTGGATTTCCTAGAGGGAAACAAGAAAAAATAAATCAAAAACATAAAGATCTTGCAGCTTCTGCACAAAAGTTAACTGAAAACGTTATTTTTCATCTATTAAATCAATTATACATACAAACAGGTTGTGAAAGTATTTGTATTACGGGAGGTGTGGCGCAGAACTCTGTAGCTAATGGGAAAATATTACAAAATACAAAGTTTAAGAAAATTTATGTTCCTTCAGCTGGTCATGATGCAGGAACTTCAATTGGTAGCGCATTATATTTATACAATCAAATATTAAATCAAAAAAGAATAACCGAGATTAAATCTAGCTATTTTGGTAGTTGTTTTAGTAATAAAGATATAATAAAGGTTATTCAAAAAAATAATATAGAGTATAATGAATATAAAGATGATGAATTATTCGATATAGTCACTAATAAAATTATAGAAGGAGGTGTAGTTGGTTGGTTTCAGGGGAGAGCTGAGTTTGGTCCTAGAGCTTTAGGACATAGATCAATTTTAGTAGACCCAAGAAGAAAAGATGCTAAGCAAATACTAAATAAAAAAATAAAAAAAAGAGAATCATTTAGACCTTTTGCACCGTCAATTTTAGAAGACTATGTTGATGAATATTTTGAACAAAGTGATCAAGTTTATTTTATGGAAAAAGTCTTTAAAATTCAAAAAAATAAACAATTAAAAATACCTGCTGTAACTCATATTGATGGTACAGGCAGATTGCAAACAGTTAGTGATGACACATGTCCAAAATTTTATAAGTTAATTAGTATTTTCAATAAGAAAACTGGTGTACCTCTTTTGTTAAACACTTCCTTTAATGAAAATGAGCCTATTGTAAATACTCCCAATGAAGCTTTAGATTGTTTTTTAAGAACTAATATGGATATGCTTGTAATGGAAAATATTATTATTCAAAGATGATAAGTTTTTTATGTTAGAAAATAAACATATTTTATCTAGTGATGATATTAAATTATCAATTATAACAGTATCTTTTAATAGTGTAAATACTATAAAAGATACTATTGAAAGTATAATGTCTCAAGATTATTCGAATGTTGAATATATCATTATTGATGGAGGTTCATCTGATGGGACAGTTGATGTTGTAAAAAAGTATTCTGATTTCGTAGTACATTTTCTTTCAGAGAAAGATAAAGGCATCTACGATGCGATGAATAAGGGTATTAATTTAGCATCTGGTGATATTATAGGTATTTTAAATTCAGATGACTTTTATCCAAACTCATTCGTTTTATCTAATGTTGTAAAAACATTTAAAATGTATGACTGCGATGCTGTTTATGGTGATTTAGTTTATGTGAAAGCAAATGATATTTCTAAAATTAAAAGATATTGGAAAGCTGGAAAATATGATACTAAAAAAATTAAGAATGGTTGGATGTTACCACATCCTACTTTTTTTGTAAGAAAGGAAATTTATGAAAAGTATGGACTATATGATATTGATTTAAAATCTGCTGCTGATTATAAAATGATTCTGAATTTACTGTATAAGCAAAACATTATTGTATATTATATCCCCATGATTTTAGTTAATATGAGGTTAGGTGGCACTAGTAATAGGTCCTTATTAAATAGAATAAGAGCTAATAAAGAGGATGGTTTAGCGTGGACTAAAAATCAATTAAATAAACCTAGCTTAATTCGTTTAAGAAAACCTCTGCAAAAACTCAAACAATTTTTTCTAAAACCTAAGCTTTAAATTGAAAGTTCTAATTGTAGATAATAATGATTCTTTTACTTATAATTTAAAACATTATTTGCAAAATTACTGTAATGATATAACAGTTATACGTCATTATAATTTAAAGTTAAATATGCTTGATAATTATGATAAAATACTATTTTCCCCTGGACCTGGATTGCCATCTGAATATTCAATTTTGAATAAAATCTTATATAAATATCAAGGTTCTAAATCAATTTTAGGTGTGTGTTTAGGTCACCAAGCTATTGCTGAATTTTATGGGGCTAAGTTATCTAATCTAAAAAATCCTTTACATGCTTATAAGTCTGAAATTAGGCATTTAGATAATTGTTATTTATTTAGTAATTTGCCATCAACTTTTTACGTTGGACATTATCATTCATGGGTTATTTCTCCTAATTCTTTTCCATCTATATTAGAAAAAACATCATATAATGAAGATGGGATTATCATGTCTTGTAAGCATAAAAAATATGATGTTATAGGAGTGCAATTTCATCCAGAGTCAATTATTACAGAACATGGATTGGATATTATTAAAAATTGGCTTCGTAATTAATTATAATCTGGAACAAACCAATCTTTCTTTTTTTCATATTTTAAATCTTTAAGTACATCTGCTTTAACTCTAATTGTTAACGTATAACTTTGATGATATCCAATTGGAATCCAGTTAAAAAGCATTTCCCAACAGTGTAGGTCTCGATAAATATCTATAGATGAGTATGTTAATTCTTTTGACTCAAAGTCATATCCAGATCTAAATCCTATTTTCCATTTGTCAGTTAATTTGAAATTACCAGAAAATATTAACGATTGTGTAGTGTCAGAAAACGCAGCAGAATTATTTCCTTTATTGTAATTTAAAGAATAATTAGCATTTAAACTCCAAGGAATTTGATAGAATTCTTGTTTAATGTTATTATCATTATTTTTTGATTTTAAGAAATCACTATCAATTCTTAGACCTATTGAAGTACTAAATGATTTTAATCTTGCAATTCTATTATTATTATTAATTTCTAGTTGATTTAATCTGCCTGTTTTTTCATTGTTTACAATATATGGGTCATAATCACTTGAAAATGTTATATCTAATACGTTCATTAATCTTGTTCTAGCATTTAATCTGATATTGCTAAAGTTCATTGAGTCAGCAAATATGTTATATGAGCTATTTATACTTAGGCTTTCAATTAATTTTATTTTTTTAAATTCTTCAGTTGTATCATTATCATTTTTGATTTTCATATCTAATATATTACCTAAACTAAAATTAATGTTACCTGCTTTTCTGTCTGTTGGTGACCCATATAATCCATTACTCATAATAGAATATTGCTCAAAATCTCCCTGACTATTAATTTGAACATTTTCATAATAATTATATATTTCATTTGAAAAGTCTGGGGTATATCTAAATGATATACTAGGGGTCATAACATGTCTTATAGCAGAAATTGTTTTGTTGTTAAAATTAAATAAACCATAAATTTTAGTATTTATTCCAGCCGAGAAGTTATAATCTAGTCCTCTTGTAAATTTATTAATTGTATCAGTTATTAATATAGAATTAACATCGTCCCATGTTTTTTGGATTCTATTTGTGTACCATCTTTCAGTAATATTTAAGCTTGGATTAAAATTAAAATGCTCTAAAATTTTTAGTGATGCAGTGATTGGAATATTGTGTTTAATGCCATTTTTGAATTTTGTAATTGAATTTTGTGTAAATAATAAAGAGTCAGCAGTAGTAATTGTATTTTTAGCATTCATGTTATAGCGAATAGATATCTTATCATACCATTTCTCATTTATTGATTTATTTAAAAATCTAAATGGGTAAATTCTTTGAGAATTAATCGAAATATCTGGTAGTGTTAGACTAATTATATTATTTGATGTATTTTGAGTATGTCTTAAACTAAAATACATATTATTTAAAAACATATTATCAAACGATTTTGATATACTGATGTTGGAAGTCATAGTATTTTTTAAATAATCGTCATTATATGAATTGTTTCTATGAAATGTGCTACTTCCAGCCTCAATGTTAGCTGAGAAATTAAAAGCTGGATTTGCTTTTGGATCCTGCTTATGAGACCATTTTATATTAAAATCTTGTTTTTCACTATAGTCAGGAAATCCTCTATAACTATTTTTAAGTTTTCCATAACTAATATTCAAGCTTCCATTATATTTGTATCGGTTTATATATCTCAAATTTGATTTAACATTCCAGCTTCCTCTAGAGTATATATCACTTTTTAATGCTAGATCCATCTTATTATTTATAGCAAAATAATACCCTCCATCTTTGATAAAAAACCCCATATTAGCAGATTCACCGTATGAAGGCATTATAATTCCAGAGCTATGTTGATTGTTGTGATTTGGAAAGTAACCAACTGGTAAAAATAAAGGTGTTGGCACACCAAAAAACGATAGATATGCTGGTCCAGTTATTATTTTTTCTCCTGCAACTACTTTAATTTTCTTAGCTTTAATAGAAAAGTGGGGTTTATCAGCATCACATGTAGTATAATCGCCTTTATGCAGGTAGAATACTTCATCAATTTTTTTTACATTTTCACCTAAAATATATCCTTCCCCTTCTTTAGTTACAATATTTTTAACATAAGATTTCTTAGTTTTAAAATTATATCTAATCTCCTCTGCTATAAATTCGTCATTACCTTCTGAAAAAATAGGTTTTCCAATTTTATTACCATTCGAATCGATAGTGTATTTAGCAATCAGTGTATTTTCGCTCCAATTAATTTCAATAAAAGAAGCAGAGATTTTTGTTTTTTGATATTCAATTTTTGCATTCCCAAATAAAAAAGCTTTTTTTCCATCAATACTAATTTTTATTGAATCTTCAGCAAATTGTTTGATTTCATCTTGTAAAAATGATTCTTTCACTTCATTTTTATTTGAATCTAAAGTAATAGTGTTCGCAGTAATTTTATTAAAAAACCCTGTTGATAAGAATATCAAGACAATTATAGTTTGTTTTTTTAAGTCCAATCTTAGTCTTATATTTGTAACATTACTCTTTATTTAAGAAACAGTGTCAAAACTACTTAAATTATACCATATAATTTTATCTAACGTTATTTGCTTTTTTTTATTTGCTTTCTTTTTATTTTTTCCAACTAATTTATTTTCTCAAGAATCTTCTAGAAATCAAATTCTTAAGGTAGTGATTGATCCAGGTCATGGGGGTAAGGATCCCGGAACTCTTGGAACAAAAAGATATAAAATTTATGAAAAGCATATTGCTCTGGATGTTTCTTTAAAACTTGGTGAGTACATAAAAGATGCATTTCCAGACATAGAGGTTATTTATACTAGAGAAAAGGATGAGTTTCTTTCTTTGTATGAAAGGACTGAGATAGCAAATAATAATAATGCTGATTTATTTATATCAATTCATTGTGATGGTTTTAAAAATCCATCTGCATATGGGGCAAGTGTTTTTGTTATGGGAATGAGTAAGCTAAAAGCTAATTTAGATGTAGCTATGAGAGAAAATGCTGCTATTTATATGGAGGATAATTATCAGCAAAAATACGATGGTTTTGATCCTAAAACAGCTGAGAGTTATATTGTTTTTAGTTTAATGCAAAATACGTATCTTGATCAGAGCTTGTTACTAGCTAAAGAAGTAGATAATCAATTTTCTACTAGAGCTAATAGAAAAAGTAGAGGTGTAAAACAAGCGCCTTTTTATGTTATTAGTCGAACTAATATGCCTTCAATCTTAATTGAATGTGGTTTTTTAACAAACCCCAAAGAAGAAGACTATTTGCATTCAGATTTAGGACAGGATTATATAGCTTCTGCAATTTTTAGAGCATTTAAATTATATAAAGTAAATTTAGAAAATGTTAATAGTACTTTCGTTCAAAGTGATTCTGTTAATACAAAATTGAATGATACCTCTTTAAATACTGTAACAAATGACACAATAAAAATAATCGATTCTACAATAAAATATAATTTAATCTATAAAGTTCAGATAGGTACTTTTTTAAAATCAATGATTAATGATAAATTATTTATTGATATTAAAGCGCAAGAAATAAATTTAGATGGAGTATATAAGTATTATGTTGGAAATGAAATTGATAAGCAAAATGCGGAAAAAATTAAGAGGAAAATGATTAATTTAGGCTTTAGAGGTTCTTTTATTGTACCTTTTTTAGATGGAGAACGAATTTCTATAAAAGAAGCATTAGATTTGCAAATGAAAAGACAAAAAAATGAATAGAGAGCTAAAAGTTGGTTTAATTGCTATCCTAAGCATAGCAGTTTTGGTAATTGGGATAAATTACCTTAAAGGACTTAATGTGTTGAGTAAACACAAGCATTTTCATGCTAAATATGAAAATATTGGTGGTTTACAAATTGGAAGTTCTGTATCTTTAAATGGTTATAAAGTAGGTATGGTTTCTGATATTAATTTAATGAGTAATAAAAATCTTTTAGTAACACTTAGTATTGACAAGGATTTTGATATGCCAAAAAATACAGTTTGTAAAATAGTTAACAAAGATCTTATGGGAGCTAAAAGTATTGATTTAATTTTAGGAGACGCTACTACTTTAGCTAATGAAGGAGATACATTAATTAGTAAAGTAGAAGGATCTTTACAAGATGAGGTTAATGCTCAAATTTTACCTTTAAAGCTAAAAGCTGAGGAGTTAATCGGTTCTATTGATTCAGTTATGACCATTATAACGGCTGTTCTAAATAAGGACACAAGACAAAATTTAAGAAATAGTTTAGCTTCATTAGATCAAACATTTGAAATTATGACTGAAACTATGACTAAAATAGATAGTATCGTTATAGAAAATGATGATCGATTAACAAATATTATTACTAATCTAGAGTCAATTACAAAAAATTTACAAGAAGGAAATGAAGATATAAAAACAGTACTAGTAAATTTTGCTTCAATTTCTACATCTTTAAACTCTGTAGACATTGTTGAGTCAATCAATAATATAAATGATATTACCACAAAAATTAATAGTGGTAAAGGTAGTTTAGGACGTTTTTTAGAAGACGATGAATTATATTCTAATCTTGAAAAATCTACTAAGGAATTAGCTGAACTAATTGAAGATATAAAAAATAATCCGAGCCGTTATGTAAATTTCTCTTTGATTGGAGGAGGAAAACCATATGTTCCAAAAGACAAGTAATTTATGGGTGTTACTAACATTATTTTCCTTCTTGTATTTCTTTTTGCAGTTTCTATGTTCTCTATTAACTTGAAGAGAATTATATCTAACATTAACTTAGGAAGAGATGTTAATAGATCTGACCGCCCTTTAGATAGATGGAAAAACATGTTTAGAGTAGCACTAGGTCAGTCTAAAATGACTCGTCGACCAATTGCTGGTATTTTACATATAATTATATATGTTGGTTTTGTAATAGTAAATATAGAAGTTATAGAAATTCTTGTTGATGGAATTTTTGGAACTCATAGATTTCTTTCTTCTATTTTACCTGATTCATTATATAATTTTTTAATTGCTTCATTTGAAATTCTTGCTTTTTTGGTTCTTATAGCATGTGTGTTTTTTTATACCAGAAGAAATCTCATCAAAATTAAAAGGTTTTGGAATAAAGAAATGACTAGTTGGCCAAGGACTGACGCTAATCTTATTTTAATTTTTGAAATTCTATTGATGGTGGCCTTTCTGACTATGAATGCAGCAGATAGCTTACTGCAAAGTCAGGATAGTCATTATGTAAAAGCAGGTTCATTTCCTATAAGTCAGACTATAGCTCCTATACTAAATGGTTTAGAAGTTTCAACTTTAATTTTTATAGAACGTTTCTGCTGGTGGTTTCATATTTTAGGTATTCTTACTTTTTTAAATTATGTTTTGATTTCAAAGCATTTACATATCTTTTTTGCATTTCCAAGTACATATTACGCAAACTTGAATCCATTAGGAGGACTAAATAATTTAGAATCTGTTACTAAAGAAGTTAAATTAATGATGGATCCAAATGCTGACCCTTATGCTGCTAATAATACTTCATCACCTCCTCAATCATTTGGTGCAAAAGATGTCACTGATTTAAATTGGGTTCAGCTTTTAAATGCATACAGTTGTACAGAATGTGGTAGATGTACCTCAAATTGTCCAGCTAATCAAACAGGTAAATTATTGTCTCCTAGAAAAATTTTAATGGATACAAGGGACAGGATAACCGAATATTCAAAAAATAAAAGAAAAGGTATTGAAGATAATAAATCACTTTTAGGTGATTATATTAAACCGGAAGAGCTTTGGGCGTGCACTTCATGTAATGCTTGCACTGATTCGTGTCCAATAGAATTAGACCCTTTATCTATTATTATTGATATGAGAAGATACTTGGTAATGGAACAATCTGCAGCTCCAACAGAATTAAATATGATGTTTACCAATATTGAGAATAATGGTGCACCATGGCAGTTTTCTGCGGCAGATAGATTAAAATGGAAAGATGAGTAAATTATTAGATAAAAAAGTTGATGGAGAAAATATTTCTCCTGTATTGCCCGATAATATTAAAAATTATTTAATTGATATCGATGGAACTATTTGTGATGATATCCCCAATGAAGAGCCTGAGAGGATGGAGTCAGCTAAGTTATATCCTGATGCATTAGATACTTTAAATAATTGGTATAATGCTGGCCATTATATAACCTTTTTTACATCAAGATTAGAAGAGCACAGAGAAGTTACCGAAAAATGGTTAAAAAAGAATGGTTTTCAATATCATGGACTGCTTATGGGAAAACCTAGAGGAGGAAATTATCATTGGGTTGATAATCATATAGTACGGGCGACACGATTTGAAGGAAAATTTACTGATTTAGTAGAAAAAGAAGTGTCTATTCAGGTTTTTAAATCTTAAAATAATGAGTGAATTACAAGTAAAAACAATGGCTGATTTTTTAGCAGAAGGTAAAGAGCCAGATATTCTTTTTTGGGTTGGTAGCGCTGGTAGTTTTGATGATAGAGCTAAAAAAATAACTAAATCTTTTGTTAAGATTTTAAATACGGCACAAATCAACTTTGGAGTTCTTGGTACAGAAGAATCATCCTCAGGAGATGCAGCAAAAAGAGCTGGAAACGAGTTTGTTTTTCAGATGCAGGCTTTAATGAATATTGAAATACTTAATGGTTATAATGTAAAAAAAATTGTTACTACTTGTCCTCATTCTTATAATACTCTTAAAAACGAATACAAAAGTTTAGGTGGTGATTATACAGTTTTTCATCATACAGAATTTATTATTGATTTAATAAAACAAAACAAATTAAAAATAAAAGGCAACTTAAAAAATAAGAAAATAACATATCATGACCCTTGTTATTTAGGTAGAGCAAATAGTATTTATGAACAACCTAGAGATGTTATAAAATCATTAGGGGTAGAAATTTTAGAAATGAAAAGAAGCAAAAGAAAATCTTTTTGCTGTGGTGCAGGAGGCGCTCAAATGTTTAAAGAACCTGAAAAGGGAAATCAAGATATTAATATAAATAGGACAGAGGAGGCATTGTCACTCAATCCAGATATTATTGCAACTGGTTGTCCTTTTTGTAATACTATGATGTCTGATGGGGTAAAAGCGGTTAAGGAGGGAGCTGCTGAAGTTTTAGATATTGCAGAATTAATAGCTGAAAATATCTAATGTTAGTTGATTTTGATACGATATCTGAAAGTTCAAGGATTTGGATTTATGCTTCTGAATTCAAGTTAAATCAAGATAATAAAGATTATATTCTTACAAAACTCTTTTCTCATTTAAGATCATGGGAAGCACATAAACAACCTTTAAAAGCTTCTGCTGCTATTTTGGAAAATCATTTTATTGTAGTTGCTGTTGATGAATCGAATACTTTAGCTAGCGGTTGTTCAATTGATGCGTTACAAAGAATTATTCAAGATTTAGAGAAAGATCTTTCTATGTCTTTAATGAATAGATTGAATGTTTATTGTCAAATTGATAATTCTATTAAATGTATAGCATCCTCTCAGTTAAAAAATAATGTTTCTGAAAACACATTATTTTATGATCTTACAATAAGTAATAAATCTGATTTAACTCATTTTTTAAAACCAATTAAAGATGGTTGGTGTAATACTTTAATTTAATATATATGAATAAAAATATTTTTGGTGAACCTTTAATTACATGTAGTATTAGTCCTATGACAGGTTTTTTTCGAAATGGTTGTTGTGATACTGATAAAACAGACATTGGTATGCACACCATTTGTGTTATCGTTACTAAGGAATTTTTATTATTCTCTAAAGCAGTTGGTAATGATTTACTAACTCCTATGCCCGAATATGGTTTTGATGGGCTAAAGGAAGGAGATAGGTGGTGCCTCTGCGCCCTAAGATGGAAAGAAGCCCTTATTAATAATGTAGCGCCAAAAGTAGTACTTGAAGCAACAAATGAAAAAACACTTAATGTTATTGATATAAAAGACTTAATCAAGTATTCACATAAAGAGTTAAAAAAATAATGAAGTGATGAAAAAAATACTTTTTACATTGATTTTTTTTCCTGCGGTTATATTTGGGCAAAATAGCATAAATAAATTTCTTGTTACCGATACTGTTAAACTTATTGATAAAATGGATTATATGGAGGGCTATGACTTAACATTTAAATCATTAACAACTTTTAAGCAGGTTTCTTTTTACAGTGATTATAAAACAAATAATATAGATACGAACACTTCTCTTAATAATGTTTTAATTGTATTTGACCATAAAGGATGGGGAAATAGTAATATTTCATGGGATGATATGATAATAGATGATAAATATGTAATCACATATTATTTAAAAAAGTATCAAAGGGATTTTTATAATGATATAGAGTGGGGGAAGGAAACAGTTTTAGGTAATTATATTTTTAAAATTAATAAATTACGTTAAAAAAATGAATAAAAATTTTCTTTCCGATTAGATTCAGATTAAATTAATGCTTATTATTTTATTACTTTTCGTATTCTTATAAGCTTCGTTAATAAATCTTCTAATTTATTAAGATCAAGCATATTTTCTCCGTCAGATTTCGCATGTTTTGGACTTGGGTGCGTCTCTAAAAAAATCCCATCAACTCCTGCAGCAATTCCTGCCTTGGCTATGGTTTCAATCATTTCAGGGTTACCACCTGTTACGCCACTGTTTTGATTTGGTTTTTGTAATGAATGAGTTATATCTAAAACAACGGGTATTTCTAATTTTTGCATTGTAGGTATCCCTCTGTAATCAACAATAATATCTTGATAGCCAAACATTGTTCCTCTATCTGTAAGCATTATATGATTATTTCCACTATCTTTTATCTTGGTAACTGCATGTTTCATAGATTCGGCAGACATGAATTGTCCTTTTTTAATGTTAACTGGTTTTCCAGTTTTTGCAGCAGTAACTAATAGATCGGTCTGTCTACTTAAAAAAGCAGGAATTTGAAGTATATCAACATATTTTGCTGCTATATCAGCTTCATCAGAAGAGTGAATATCTGTTATTGTTGGTGTTTTTAAGCTATCTCCAATGTTTTTAAGTATTTCTAATGCCTTTATATCTCCTATACCAGTAAAAGAGTCTAAACGACTCCTATTAGCCTTTCTATAACTACCTTTAAATATAAATGGAATTTTCAGTTCGTTAGTTATAGTTAAAATTCTTTCTACAATTTCTATTGCAGTTTCTTTACTTTCTATTGCACAGGGACCTGCAATTAAAAAGAAATTATTTTCTTCAAGATGTTGTATGTGTTTAATGTTATGTAACATATTAGAATTGTAATTTTATATTTATAAATAAACTTAATGCTTGAGCTTCTTCTCCTTTGAATAGATCTTCTAAATTATTTGTTCCTACAATCAATTTATTTTTATTTCCTTTAGATATAGCTAATCCTATATTTTCTTCTTTTGTAAAACCTCCATAGCTAAAACTAGGCAAAAGATCAAACTTTTTATTTTTTATAATTGAGTTTATGTAAAATAATGGCATATAATTTGATTCCATAAATCCTTGATATATTTTTTCAAAGGATAATTTAGTGTCATCCATATATGGTTGCCATTTAGCTATCATTCCCGTACTAAAATTCTTAAGGTATTTATAATTTGATTTTCCAGCAAAAGATAGATGTAATGTCGCTGGAATATAGGATTTAAATGATTTATTATCAGATGGTGTAATATTATCGATTACATTATTTGCATCTATTAATGAATCATTAAAATTATATATATCATCTATTTCTATTCCTTGAAAATTAAATGAGCTATCCACAGATAATGCAACAGATGAGGTGTTCCACATAATAAAGCCTACATCTTGAAGTGATAAATTAAATTTTAAGTTATTTATATTAAATGAGGTACTAAAGTCTATTGCTAATCCATTTCCATTTTTGGCTAATGCAGATAAATCTGAAGTATCAGTAATAAATGAGTTGATATCATATGTTAAATCTAGATATGTTCCGTATGGTGCAGTAAATAAAAATCCTTCTTTTATTATATATGAAAGATGATGATTTCCAGCAAGATAAGAGATTCCAACTGAAGCACTTATTTTTTCTCCTTTTATTCCATAAGTTAATTTGTATTGTTGGTATCTATCTGCTCTAATATTACTGTTACTAAAATTTAATGTTTCATTTTGATAATCATAATTTCCTTTTAATACTAACTTTATTAAGTCCTTACGGATATTAGCATTTAGATGATTTATATCACTAGCACTAAAAGTAAGAAATTTATTCCCAAAACTATAAGAATATTCTATTCCATTATTAATTGTTGAATGAATTGTATTGGATTGCTTAGCTAGATTTAACCACTGAGACTTTGTACTATCATTTATATGTTCTCCATTTACTAATCCATCAAGGAATAGTTTGTTTAAACTATTTGTTTCAAATATAAAATTACTATGCCAATTGATTTCATGATTATTCTCTTGTGCATGATTTAAAAAAGGAATAAATAAAAGAATCCAAACAAAATTTTTCATTATTCTCCCATTTTTTTATTGATTTTAGCACTTAAAGTTACATCTAAATTATAGCTTGAATATAATTTAATATGTTCATTATTTGAAACGGTTGAAAATTTAGAGTAGGTTACTATTTTTCTTACACTTTCAAAATTACTATAGTCCATTTCTATTGTGGTTGTACTATTTTCTATAACAACATTATTTTCATCAGTGCTAGCTGATAAAATAAAAGTATTATTTAGAAGAGTATCAACAATTAAATTATTTTCATCTAAAAGGATAAATTTTATTTCTGCATCAAATGGGAATCCATTATTTATTGTTAGAAATATTTTGTCAATTCCGTATTCTTCTTCATTAGGAAGCGTCATATTAGTGGTGTCAACAAATGCTAAGTTATTAGCTATAAGGTTGAGTGGTATTTCTAGATTTATTTTTCCATTTATTGATTGAGAGGGGTAGATAAAATCTTGTTGTGCAGATGATCCATTGGGGTTGACATAAAATGTTGCACTAGTATTAATTTTATTAGGTAGAATTTCTATAATTTTATCAGCATCAATATTAATTTGAGTATTTGTGGGTATAATGCTATTATTTGATGTTAAAGAAGCTCTTTGAATATCATACATATTTCCATCTATCATAGCTGAAACCTCTGAATCATCATTAAGAGCACTTAGACTATTTATTTTCATTATGGCATCTGCTCCAATGTAATTATTAATCAGGATGTTCATTGAAGCTTCTTCAAGATCAATATCTCCGGATTCTATAATATTAAATATATCAGTAGTAATAATTTCAGGCCCAAAATCTATAGTATCTTTTCCAATATATCCCTTTGCGTACTCTGTTGTTAGATCAAATTCTATAAATGAATAAAAACTATCTGATTGGTTAATTTCTTCTACTGTTCCTGTATAATCAATAAATGTATATGCTTCAGTATATATGGTATTTACTGTATCTCCACCTAATCGACCTTCTTGACCAGTTAAATCTAGAACATATCCTTGAAAATCAAATGAAAAAGTAGTTAGTTCATTACTTGTTGCTTCTGGTACAATCATATCGCCACTTGTAAAAGGTATACCGTTTTTTGTTAAGGATGGGATATTATAAACCATCTTACCATTAGGGAGCGTACTTAAAACATTGATTTTAACAGTACCTTCTTTTATTCCGATTTCTGTAATTTGTGCCTCTCCAAGATCAAAACTATGTTCCTTTAATTTTTCAGTTAATTGTTGTTCGGGAAATATAGCAGTTGCTTCTGTAATTCCAATATTAGAAATATTAATAGTTGTAATAATTGCATCAGAATATTCTATAAGTACTGGTCCGTTACTAGAGCTAATATCCATATTATTTAGAATTGCAAAAATATTTTCATCTATGGTTTGACCTCCTATAAAAACACTATCTATAACACTACTTCCTGTTGGAATTAAAGGAAAAGAGAAGTCAGCAATGTTTGTTTGATTTGATGCATTTACTAAAGTTAGTACAAGATTAGCAATATCAGTTGGGAAATTATTTTTGACTTCTACTATTAAAGTACCTTTATATAATGTCATAGTTTCAAAATATTCACTAGCATCTATATTGATAGTATCATTTTGAGCTATATTAGGTATGTTTGGTATAATTGTTGTACTACCATTTGGAAGAAGAAAAGATAAACCTGGAATTTCATTAATTGTTTCTCCAATAGTAGCTGTATCTGAAATAACTACATCTTCAAAGCTTGCGGAATCTAATGTATGTGTTTGTTCATCTGCAATTGCATCTATTTTAATTAATGTATCAAAATTAACATTTAAAAATTCTTCTTGAAAAACTAAAGAGATAAAACCTGATGCATCTTCATTAATTAATACGCTTGAATCAGATATCATATTATTTATATTCATCTTTGTATGAGCAATTGGGGTAATCAAATCTACATCCCAATTAGGTCTTTCTAAATCATGTTGGCAAGAGAAAAATAATGCAATTAAAATAATTAATAGAGATTCTTTCTTCATACTACAAATATAATTTAATAATTATATTTTTCTTTCCAGATATTTTTTAAAGAAGCTTTTAATAACTTTTCTTTGTTATTATTTGAGGGTTCATAAAAGGTTTTGCCACTAATTTCTTTTGGTAAAAATTCTTGATGTTTTTCTGTATTATCATGAGAATAAATATATTCTTTTCCATAACCTAATTCTTTTGCTAATTTAGTTGAAGCACTTCTAAGATGTAAAGGAACTTCTAAATTTTTAGATTTTTTAACTTCCTCTTGTGCTTTGTTTATAGCCATATAAGAGGAGTTACTTTTTTCAGAGCAAGCTAAATATATGGTTGTTTGCGAAAGAATTATTCTACATTCTGGATAACCAATAACATTAACAGCTTGAAAACAATTATTTGCCATTACTAAAGCAGTTGGATTTGCATTACCTATATCTTCTGATGCTAAAATTAATAATCTTCTAGCTATAAATTTCGGGCTTTCACCTCCTTCAATCATTCTTGCAAGCCAGTATATAGCTGCATTCGGATCGCTCCCTCTTATAGACTTAATAAATGCAGAAATAATGTCATAATGTTGATCCCCATTTTTATCATAACGTACAATATTTTCTTGTGTTTTTTCAATTACAAGATCATTTGTAATTACAATATTTTTTTCAATATTTGATCTAACCACTAGCTCTAAAATATTTAAAAGTTTTCTTGCATCACCATTTGATATTTGAATCAAACTATCAATTTCTTTAATTTTAATATTAACTTCTTTAAGGATCTTATCTTCTTTAATCGCTCTATCAATTAACCGCTTTAAATCTCCATTATTTAGAGATTTCAGTGTATAAACTTGACACCTTGATATTAAAGCCGATATAACTTCATATGATGGGTTTTCAGTAGTTGCTCCAATAAGTGTAACAATACCTTTTTCTACTGCATTAAGTAATGAATCTTGCTGAGATTTACTAAATCTATGTATCTCATCAATAAATAAAATGGGATTTTTATTACCAAAAAGACCTAAAGATGAAGCTTTTTCTATAACTTCTCTTACTTCTTTTACTCCAGAGTTAATTGCAGATAACGTATAAAAGGATCTGTCTAATTCTTTTGCTATAATATTTGCTAATGTTGTTTTTCCTACACCAGGAGGACCCCAAAAGATAATTGAAGGTATAATATTATTTTTTAGCGCATTTTTTATAGCACCATGTTCACCAATGAGGTGTTGCTGACCAATTATTTCATTAATTTTTTTTGGTCTAATTCTTTCAGCTAATGGGATACCGCTATGCATCCTAACAAATACTTTTAATCAATCTTAATTTATGAGTGTGAGCACCAATTTTATTGTTAAAAATTCCTTGTTGATCTATTCTATCTATCCTTACTTTTCCTGAAGCATGAATAATATAATTTTCTTCAAGAATAATTCCGACATGTATTATTTTTCCTTCATCATCGTCAAAAAAAGCTAAATCTCCAGCCTCACTTTCCTCAACGAAACTTAAAGTAGTTCCAACTTTTGCTTGTTCATAAGCATCTCGAGGTAGATCAATTCCCTGTAATCTATAAACCATTTGAGTTAATCCTGAACAGTCAATACCTAGTGGAGACCTTCCACCCCATAAATAGGGGGCATTTAAATAAATTAATGCATTTTCTCTTAATTTTTCTTTTTTTACATACCCCTGGGTAGATAATCCCTCAAATTTATATAAATCATTATTTATTCTAGCGTGTCCGCTTTTAAAAAAAGGTAATATACTTCCAATAGCAATTGGTTGTTGATACTCTTTAGTTACAATATCTAAAATATCAGTTGTAATGGTAGGTACATCTTTGTCTAGTTGCTTGTAATCATCTTCTGTAATCTCTTTCCATTGTTTATTACAGATCCATCCTTCATAACTATCATGAGCTAGTCTAATTTTAACCCATTTTTTTCTTGTATCTAATACTTTAAAGTGTTCGCCAAATAAAATCTGATTAATCATTTCAGATTGGTCAGTAGCTTCTTTTCTTATGGGGACAATAGAAATATTAGAAATTCCGTATTTCATTTATGTTAATTCGATTACCATTGCGGAAGCTCCACCACCCCCATTACAAATACCTGCAACTCCTATTTTTCCTTCATTTTGTTTTAAAACGTTAATAAGAGTTACTATTATTCTAGAACCAGAGCTTCCAAGAGGATGTCCGAGAGATACAGCGCCTCCATTTACATTTACCTTATCATCATTCAATTCTAAAATTTTCATATTAGCTAAACCAACAACTGAAAATGCTTCATTTAATTCATAATAATCAATATCATCTTTTTCAAGTCCGGCTTTTTCAATTGCTAAAGGAACAGCCTTAGCAGGAGCCGTAGTAAACCATTCAGGTTCTTGTGCTGCATCGCTAAAACTTCTAATTTTTGCAATTGGTTTAATATTCATTTCTTTTGCTTTTTCAGCACTCATTAATATTAATGCTGATGCTCCGTCATTTAAAGTTGAGGCATTAGCAGCTGTAATCGTTCCTTCTTTGTCAAATACCGGCCTAAGTTGTGGAATCTTTTCTAATTTAACATTTTTGTATTCTTCATCTTCAGTGACAATTATTGCATCACCTTTTCTTTGAGGGACTTCAACATGAACTATTTCATTTGAAAATTTTCCTGATTTCCATGAGTTATTACTTCTGTTGTATGACTCTACAGCAAAATTATCTTGTTCTTCTCTAGTGAAATTCATTTCCTTAGCACATGTTTCTGCACATACTCCCATGTGAACTCGTGAATAAACATCTGTTAGTCCATCTTTCACCATCCCATCAATTAGCTTCATGTCTCCTAATTTTTGTCCCGTTCTTCCTTTAGCAAAATAATGAGGAACACTTGACATATTTTCCATTCCTCCTGCAATAACTACATCATTATCACCACACATTATTGTTTGTGCAGCTAACATAATTGATTTCATTCCAGAAGAACATACTTTATTAATTGTTGTACATGGTATGTTTTCAGAAATTCCAGCAAATATTGCAGCTTGTCTTGCAGGTGCCTGACCTAAGTTAGCTTGTAAAACATTACCCATGAATACCTCATCAATACTATTTTTATCTAATTTAATTTTATCTAAAGCTCCTTTAATTGCAGATGCTCCTAATTTTGTTGCAGATACGGTTGATAATACACCACCAAAACTTCCCATAGGTGTTCGTACAGCAGAGACAATAACCACTTCTTTCATTATATTTTTTTTATGATTTAATAGTTCGCTAATTTATATAAATTATATATATAATCATCATTCATTTTATTAGATTGTAAAGTTCCAAAATTTTAAGAATTTCTAGTATTCTAAAATTTCTTTAATTTTATTACTAACTTTTTCAGAGTTAGGAAGCATAGTTTTTTCTAAAGTAGAATTAAGTGGTATTGCCGGTAAGTTTTCAGACCCCATAACATAAATAGGAGCATCTAAATTTTGAAAACAATTTTTTTGGATTCTTCCTGATAATGCTTGAGCAAATGAATTATTGTACGGTTCTTCTGTAAGTACTAAGCATTTTCCATACCTATTTACAGTAGTAAATATTAATTCTTCATCAATAGGGTTTATGCATCTTAAATCTAATATTTCAACTTTTCCAGAATAATTTTTTGCCGCATTTAATGCCCAATGAACCCCCATTCCATATGTGATTATACACATTGAATTTTTTTCTTCAGCTTTTAAAACTATTTTTCCCTTACCTAGTGGTATTTTATAATTTTCACAAGGTTCGATTGTTTTCGCTGCTGAGGTTCCTTTTATTTTACTCCAATATAATCCTTTGTGCTCAAGAACAACTACAGGATTTGGATCATAGTATGCTGCTTTTATTAAACCTTTTAAATCAGCACCATTTGATGGGTAAACTATTTTTATTCCCTTAATTTGAGCAAGTACTGATTCTATAGAAGAAGAATGATAGGGTCCACCACTTCCATACGCTCCAATGGGAACTCTAATTACACAACTAACAGGCCATTTACCATTTGATAAATAGTTTGATCGGCTTACTTCAGTAAATAGCTGATTTAAACCAGGCCATATATAATCTGCAAACTGTACTTCTACAATTGGTTTTAACCCCACAGCTGACATTCCTACTGTACTCCCAATAATAAAAGCTTCTTGAATAGGTGTATTAAATACTCTATTATCACCAAAAGTATCTGCAAGTGTTGCAGCTTCTCTAAAAACACCTCCTAGGCGTTTTCCAACATCTTGTCCATAAAGTAAGCTCTCGGGGTGTTTATTCATTATTTCTTTAACAGCAAACAATGCTGCATCTACCATTACTATTTCATCTTTGTTTTTTCCTTTTCTCTCACCTTCTTCTTTTAGAACTGGAGTAGGAGCAAACTGATGTAAAAATAAGTCTTGAGGTTCAGGCTCTGGTGCAGCAATCGCTCTATTATAGTCACTCTTTACAGTTTCTCTTGAATTTGTTTCTATATCTATTATTTGTTTTTCTTTAATTCCATTTTTTAGAAGAAGAGACCTTAATTTTGGAAAAGGATCTCTTTTTTGTGCTTCTTCTAGGTCATCTCTATACCATTCCATTCTAACACCAGATGTGTGATGATTTAGTAAAGGTACTTTAGCATGAATTAAAATAGGAGATCTTTTATTTTTAATTTCGTTTAAAGCTTTGTTTATTGTGTTATATGATTCCTCAAAGTTTGTTCCATCAATAGTGTAAGTTTTTAAACTAAAGCCTTTTGCATAATGTGTTGCATCAACAGCTCGTGTTTCAGTAGCATGAGCAGATATATCCCATTCATTATCTTGTACTAAATATAAAATTGGTAGTTTTTTTAAAGCTGCCATCTGAAATGCTTCAGCAACTTCTCCTTCTGTGATGGATGCATCACCAAAAGAACAAACAACTACAGGTTCTTCTCCTTTTTTTGGTTTATTAATACCTTCTTTTTCTTGATATTGTATACCCATTGCTATTCCAGTGGTTGGTATTGCTTGCATTCCTGTTGCAGATGATTGATGTGGTATTTTAGGAAATCCTTTCCTATTTAGTGAAGGATGTGAGTAATATGTTCTTCCTCCCGAAAAAGGATCATCTTTTTTACATAAAAGTTGAAGCATTAGTTCATATGGAGATATTCCAATTCCAAGCAGTATTGAATCATCTCTATAGTATGGAGCTACCCAATCGTTTTCTTTTAATTGAATACCTAACGCTATTTGTATTGCTTCATGGCCTTTAGAAGTAGCATGAACATATTTAGAAGTTACATCAGAGTTTTCTTCATATATCTCACTCATAGCCCTTGCTTTACACATCAATGTGTAGGCATGTTCAAGAATTTTATTATCTATTTTATTACTCATTTTTAATTTGCCTTGAACTTTTGTATTGCATTTCTTGTGAAATCAGATAACACTAGTTTTCCACTATTTTCTGCTCGTTTCATTAAAAGCTCATCCCATTTCTCAGTTCCTTTCCACATAATTTCTTTTAACTCTTTCATTGCTTGTGGATTTGAATTTGATAGAGTAGAGGCAAGTGTTAGAATTTCTTTATCCATTTCTTTTGTGGAATCAAATACATCACTATATAGTCCTTTTTCTCTTGCCCACTGAGCATCGAACCATTTTGTTGCGTTAATTGTCATTGATGAAAATGCTGAATTTCCTATTTTTCTTTCTACTGCTGGACCAACAACAAAAGGCCCTATTCCTATCGCTAATTCTGATAATTTAACTGATGCATATTTTGTTGCAAAACAATAGTCAGTTGCTGAAGCCATACCTACACCACCACCTACTGCTTTTCCTTGAATACGTCCTAAAATAAATTTAGGGCATTTTCTTGCTGCATTTATAACATTTGCAAATCCAGAAAAAAAATCTTTTCCACTTTTTTCATTTTTAATTGCTATTAGCTCATCAAATGAAGCTCCAGCACAAAATGCTCTATCACCACCACTTTTTAGAATAATCACTTTTATGTCATTATCTTCTCCTGCATTTTGAATAGTGTTTGCTAATTCGCTTAATATATTTCCAGGTAATGCATTACTTTGAGGATGATAAAATTCTATTGTTCCAATACTATTTTTAACATCTAATTTTACGTATTCTTTCATTTGCTATTTATTTAAAAGTTCATCTATTTTTGACTTCCATGCGCTACGTCCTGCAATAACAAAATTTTATTTTCTTTATTAATTTTGATTTAATTTTTTAACCATTGTCAGTATTGTAGCTAGCATAACTGTATCTCCTTCATCATCATATACATCTACAAGAAACTTGACAATTCCTTTAGCTATATCATCTTCATCTCTTTTTTCTTGTTCAATTTTTTCTTTTGCAGTAAAACGTACTCCAATAGTCATTCCAGGATATACGGGTTTGGTGAATCTACATTCATCGATTCCATAGTTTAATAATACAGGACCTTTTGGTGGATCTACAAATAAACCCGCAGCCTTAGACATTATAAAGTATCCATGCGCTACTCTTTCAGTGAAAATTGTTCCCTCCAAAGAATTTTCATCCATATGTGCATAGAATTTATCTCCACTTAATTCTGCAAAATCTTTAATATTATCCAAAGTAACCAGATGTTTTTCTGTAATTACAGTATCTCCGATTTCAATTTCTTCAAAATGCTTTCTAAATACATGTGGTCCTTTAGTATTTTGTTGTCCACCTACTTGATATTGTTTTGTAAGGGCTGTTATTGTTGTAGGATGACCTTGAATAGCAGTTCTTTGAAGATAGTGCTTTATTCCTCTTGTTCCACCCATTTCTTCACCACCACCAGCACGACCAGGGCCACCATGTGTTAGTAGAGGCATGGGTGAACCATGTCCTGTGCTTTCTTTTGCACATGCTTCATTTAACACTAATATTCTTCCATGCATCGATGCAGCTCCTGTAACAAATTCTTCAGCGGCTTTCATGTTATTAGTTACAATCGAGCAAACTAATGATCCTTTTCCCATTCTTGCAAGTTCTATAGCTTCACTTATATTTTTATAGGGTAATATGGTAGATACAGGTCCAAAAGCTTCAATATTGTGGCAATCTGTATTGATAAAAGGATCATTATTTAAAAATAGGATAGGAGAGAAGAAGGCACCTTTATTTTTGTCAGCACCAGTTACTTCAAACCCTTCTAAACTTCCAAATACTATCTCCTGCGTTTTTGAAAGTTGTTTTACTTTTTCTGTTACTTCTTCTTTTTGTTCATTACCAGCAAGTGATCCCATTCTTACTCCTTCAATTTGCGGATCTCCTATTGTAGTTTTTGATAATCTTTGACCTAGAGAAATTTGAACATCTTCTACTAATTTTTCAGGAACAATTATTCTTCTAACTGCAGTACATTTTTGTCCAGCTTTAACAGTCATTTCTTTTTGTACCTCTTTGATAAATAAATCAAATTCTGCTGTTCCAGGAGTAGAATCTTCACCTAGTACACAGCAATTTAATGAATCAGCTTCCATATTAAAAGGTACTGCTTCTTCAACAATTCTAGGATGTGATTTTAATATTTTTCCAGTGGAAGCACTACCTGTAAAGGTTACAACATCTTCAGATGTAATAGAATCTAATATCCCCCTAGCACTACCACAAATTAGTTGCAGGCTTCCTTCTGGAAGTATTTTAGAATCTATAATTTCCCTAGCCATAAATTCAGTTAGGTATGAAGTTAGTGTAGCGGGTTTGACAATAGCAGGAACTCCTGCCATTAGATTAACAGCAATCTTTTCTAACATTCCCCAAATAGGGAAATTGAATGCATTAATGTGAATTGCTACACCTTGTCTTGGGACCATTATATGATGTCCAATAAAGGTTCCATTTTTAGATAATGGTGCTGCACTTCCTTCTACATGATAAGGAAGGTCAGGAAATTGTCTCCTGAGGGATGCATTTGTAAATAAATTTCCTATTCCTCCTTCAATATCTATCCAACTATCAATTTTTGTTGCCCCTGTTTGAAAACTTATTGGATAAAATTTTCCTTTTATTGAATGTAGATGAAGTGCTAATCTTTTTAACATTAGTCCTCTTTCTTGAAATGTCATTTTTCTAAGAGCAGGCCCTCCAGTTTTTCTTGCATAATCCATCATTTGAGAAAAATCTAACCCTTTAGAACTAGCTCTTCCAATTTCTTCACCTGTTATTGCATTATAAAGCGGTGTTCCTTCACCATCTCCTTTTATCCATTTGCCTAAGGCGTAATTATTATAATTTTTCATTGTGTTCTTTTCCAAGTATTAAAAATTAATTCTTGTTTTTCTTTTCTATTTTCCTCTATTTCAGTAAGTGGTGAGCACTCCTTCATTAATTGTTTGCATTCATCTGGTAGTTGCTGATATAGTTCAGTTCCTTTCGTTTTCCATTTAATCATATCATCAGAAACATTGTCTTTTATTTGTGCAGGGTTTCCTACTACAATCTTTCTATTTGGTATTTCCATTTCTCCTTTGACAAAACATAAAGCCCCAATAATACACTCATCTCCAATATTTGCATCATCCATAATAACAGCATTCATGCCAATTAATGTGTTCTTACCAATATTTGCTCCATGAATAATTGCCCCATGGCCAATATGTGCATTTTCTTCTAATATGACATCTTTTCCTGGAAATATATGTACAATGCAATTATCTTGTATGTTGCAGCCATCTTTAACTATTATTTGTCCCCAGTCTCCTCTCAGTGATGCCCCTGGTCCTATATAAACATTTTTACCAATAATAACATTTCCAATGATAGTCGCTTCTTTGTGAACAAATGAAGAGGGGTCAATTACTGGCTTATATCCGTCAAATTCATAAATCATATTATACTCTTTCAATTATCGTTGCATATCCTTGTCCTACACCTATACACATAGTTATTAGTGCATATTTTTTATTTTGTTTTTGTAGTTCAATGGCAGCTGTTTGGATAATTCTTGTTCCACTAGCTCCAAGTGGATGACCAATCGCAATAGCTCCACCATTTGGATTTATTCTTTCATCATCATCTTTTAGTCCCAACTCTCTAATACAAGCTAATGCTTGTGCCGAGAAAGCCTCATTTAACTCAATTATATCCATATCAGCCAATGTTAAACCAGCTTTTGCAAGAGCTTTATTTGAAGCCATAACGGGTCCAATACCCATTATTCTTGGTTCAACACCAACAACAGCAGAACTGACAATTTTTGCAATAGGAGTAAGGTTATTTTCTTCAATACCTTTTTTAGATGATAAAAGCATTGCTGCAGCGCCATCATTAAGTCCAGAAGAATTTCCTGCTGTAACAGAACCACCTTCTTTTTTAAATGCTGTTCTTAGCTTTGCTAAAACTTCTAGAGATGTCTTACCTTTAATAAACTCATCGTGTTCAAATATTATAGGGTCTTTTTTTCTTTGAGGAATCTCAACGGCAATTATTTCTTCAGCTAATCTTCCTGAACACTGTGCATTTGTTGCTTTCATTTGAGAATGATAAGCAAATTTATCTTGATCTTCTCTAGAAATATTATATTTATCAGCTAGATTTTCTGCAGTAACTCCCATGCCATCTACACCATACAACTCTTTCATTTTAGGATTTACAAAACGCCATCCAAAGGAAGAGTCAAACATTTGAGCATCTCTTCCGAATGCTTTAGATGCTTTTGAAATAACCCAAGGTCCTCTAGTCATATTTTCTACTCCTCCAGCAATAAATAAATCTCCATCACCAGCTGCTATAGCTCTATGAGCATGTATGACAGCTGACATGCCAGATGAACACAGTCTATTCACTGTTTCTCCTGGTACACTAAAAGGAATTCCTGCTAGCAATAATGACATACGTGCAATATTACGATTATCTTCTCCTGCTTGATTTGCACATCCGAGTATTACATCATCTATTTTGCTTGCATCAACTTTAGTTCTTTTAATCAATTCTTTAATTGGAATTGCACCTAAATCATCAGTTCTTATATTTTTAAGTGTTCCGCCAAAGTTTCCTATTGCTGTTCTAACAGCATCTATAATATATGTACTCATTTTAAATCTTATTTGTTAAAGCTATAACCAAGTTTTAAACTTAATTTTGGAATAAAAATATTTTCTTCATTGTTATTAAATGTATTATTTTCTTCATTTTTATTTGAACCATTTTTTTTTTGTTATATGTACTTTACCATTAAATTCTGCTACTTCGATTCCTTCTTGATTTACTATTTTTATTAAATAAGAAGAGGTTTTTTCTTTTTGCTCTAATTCTTTTGTTTCAGCAATTAATATATCACCGTTCATCACTTTTTTTCTATGGTTAATTGATGTTTCAACTGACAACGATTGAATACCATATGAATTAGCTGCAAAAGCTAAAGCACTATCAGCAAGTGAATATGTTATTCCTCCGTGTGCTATATCAAATCCATTTGTCATTTCTTTTCTAACTTGCATTTTGAGTTTACAATATCCGCTAGAAATCTCTAATATTTCAATTCCAAGCCATTTGCTAAACGCATCACCACTTAACATTTTATCAACTACTTTACTTGCTAAATCCATTAGAAAAATTTTTTATTTTCTTTTACCATTATTTTAAGCATTGGAGAGGGTCTATATCTATCTTCACCATATTTTTTATATAAATCTTCTAATTCACTAAGAATTTTATTTATGCCTATTTCATCAGCCCAGGCCAATAGTCCTTTTGGATAATTCACTCCCTTGGTCATGGCTAAATCAATGTCTTTTTTGGTTGCAATATTTAGAAATACTGCATCAGCTGCCTCATTAATAAGCATTGAAAGTATTCTAAATAATATTTTTTCTCCAAGTTCATAGTTTTTTTTAGGTTCTGGTAACCCTAAAGAATAGTCATAAAAACCTATTCCAGTTTTTCTTCCCAGATAACCAGCTTCTTTCATTCTTTTTTGAGTAAATGATGGTTTGTATCTAGGATCAAAATAAAAAGCAGTGAATACAGTTTCTGTTACTGTATAATTGATATCATTTCCTATGTAATCCATTAATTCAAATGGACCCATTCTAAATCCTCCAATATCTTTCATTGCCCAGTCAATGGTTGCAAAATCTGCAATTCCTTCTTCATATATTCTTAAAGCTTCTCCATAAAAAGGTCTTGCCACTCTATTAACAATAAATCCTGGTGTATCTTTTACAATAACAGTTACCTTATCCCAACTATCAATCACTTCTTTAGTTTTTTTATTTGTTTCCTCAGATGTTTGTACTGCAGGAATAATTTCTACTAAAGGCATAAGAGGTGCTGGATTAAAAAAATGTATTCCAATGACTCTATCTGCTTTTTCACAAGCTCCTGCAATTGATGCAATAGAAAGCGAAGAAGTATTTGTTGCAATTATGCAATTTTTATCAACAATTGATTCTATTTCTTGAAATAGTTTTTGTTTAATACTAAGATCTTCTATTATTGCTTCTATCACTAAGGAACTTTTTTGTATATCTTCTAAATTATTTGAGAATTTAATTCTTGAAATAATTTGTTCTTTTATTTCATTATTAATTTTTTCTTTCTCTACTAATCGGTTAAGTATTTTATTGAGTTTATTTTTGGAATTTTCTAAAGAATCATTAAAGGAATCATAAAGGCATACTTCATGGCCTTTAGTGGCAGCTATTTGAGCAATTCCAGAACCCATTGTTCCAGCACCAATTACACTTACTTTAATCATTTTAATTTCCTTTAAAATTTGGTTTTCTTTTTTCTAAAAAAGCCTGTACACCTTCTTTATAGTCGTTAGTGTTGGCAGCTATTGTTTGATATTCTTTTTCTAATTCAAGTTGTTCTTCAAGATTATTATTTAAAGAGGAATTAAGTGCTTTTTTTGTTAGACCTAGACCTCTAGTTGGCATCTTAGCTAGTTTTTCAGATAGCTTAATGCTTTCTTCTACAAAAATATCTGATTCATAAACTTTGTAAATCATGCCCATTTTTTGTGCATCATTTGCTGAAATAGGATCTCCAGTTAACATTAAAGATATGGCTCTTTGCATCCCAATTAATCTAGGAAGTATAAAAGTAGCACCACTATCTGGTATAAGTCCAATTTTACCAAAAGCTTGAATAAAACTTGCCTTTTCACTTGCTATAATAATATCACAGGCAATAGCTATACTTGCTCCTGCACCAGCAGCTACTCCATTTACAGCAGCAATAATCGGTTTTTCAATACTTCTTATTATTCTAATAATTGGATTATAGTGTTCTTCAATAATTTGCGTTATATCTGGTTGATTTGGATCAATAGCTTCATTAAGATCTTGACCAGCACAAAAGGCTTTTCCTTCAGCAGTAATTAGAATAGATCTCACATCATCATTATTCTTATAGTTTTTAAGAACATCCTGAAGTTTTAGTGCCATTTCTCTTATAAATGAATGATATTTATTAGGTCTGTTTAAGTATATTTTTCCTACGTTATTTATTATTTCAGATTTTATCATACTCTATATTTATTTAAGCTAAAATAATAAATTTAATCTTAGATGCATTTAAAAGCTTCGAATGGTTCTAAACAATCAACACATTTGTGCATTGCTTTGCATGCAGTTGCTCCAAATTCACTAATTAGCTTTGTGTTTTCAGATAAACATAATGGACATGCAATAACTTTAGATGGAGGAGCTATGCCATATTTTTGTAATTTTTCTTTAGTTTTTTCTGACATCCAATCAGTTGTCCAAGCTGGTGAATAAACTAATTCTATTTTGAAATTATCAATACCATTTTTTAATAGGCATGTTTCAATATCGTCTGTAAATGTTTTAACTGCCGGACATCCAGAATAAGTTGGTGTTACACATATTTTATATGAATTATTATTATATGAAACTTCTCTTACTACTCCAAGTTCTACAACAGAGATGACAGGTATCTCTGGGTCAGGCACCGTATTTAGTATTTTCCAAATATGTTGTATTTTACCACTTTGCATCAGGGTATGCTCTAGGTAAATATTGCATTTCAGCAAGTAAGAAACCTAAGTGTTCTGTATGAATTCCTTTTTTACTTCCAGAAGCCATATATCCGTCTTCAGGTTTATTTAGCTTTCCTTTATTTAGAGTATCAATAATAATTTTATTCCATTCATTCTTTAATTTTTTATTATCTACTCCAATTCCTTCTTGCAACATTTTATTATCAATTTCATCCATTTCAAAAAACTCTCCTGTAAATTGCCATAAAAAATCGAGAGATTTTTGAACTTTTTCATTACTTTCATTTGTTCCATCTCCCAATCTTATTATCCAGTTACTAGAGTGGCGTAAATGATATTTTACTTCTTTAATGGATTTAGAAGCTAATGCAGCAAGTGTTTCATCTTTACTCTTTGATAATTCGTTATAAAAAAGATATTTAAAAGCATCTCTTAGAAAATTACGAACCATTGTGGTGCCAAAATGTCCATTTTTTTGCTCGGAAATTTGATAATTAAAAAATTCTCTTTCATTTCTTTTAAATGCTAATTCATCGGCAGATTTATTTCCATCTATTTTACTAGCATATTCATAGAAGCCATTAGCTTGGCCAAATAAGTCTAGTCCAATATTTGATAATGCAATATCTTCTTCTAATGTTGGTCCTTTTGAACACCATTCAGACATTCTTTGACCTAAGATTAAAGAACAATCTGCAATTCTTAAAATGTAAATAAATAAATTATCCATATTTAAATATGTTTTGCTCCATCTGGCATGGTGTAAAAAGTTGGATGTCTATACATTTTGTCATTTGACGGATCAAAAAAAGCTTCACTATCTTCTGATTCAGAAGAAATAATTTCACTTGACTTTACAACCCATATACATGAACCTTCATTTCTTCTAGTGTATAGGTCTCTTGCATTTTCAAGAGCCATTATTTTGTCAGCTGCATGAACATTTCCAACATGTTTATGCGCTAAACCATTTTTAGTTTGTATGAACACTTCCCATACTGTTGCTTTTTCTGTCATTATTATTTAATTAGTTTATTGTATTTTTTTTAGCATATTCTCTAGCTGCTTTTCTTACCCAAGCGCCATCTTCATGTGCCTTTTTGTGATGATCCAATCTTTGCTGATTACACGGGCCATTTCCATTAACAACATTCCAAAATTCATCCCAATCCATTTCTCCAAAATCATAGTGTCCTCTCTCTTCGTTCCACTTCAAATCTGGGTCAGGAATTGTAAGTCCAATTACTTCGGCTTGCCCTACGGTTTTATCAATAAAATTTTGACGTAATTCATCGTTAGTTTGTCTTTTAATTTTCCATTTCATTGCATTCCCAGATCTAGGAGATTCGGAGTCTTGAGGACCAAACATCATTATTGAGGGCCACCAGAATCTGTTCAATGCATCTTGTGCCATTGCTTTTTGTTCTGCTGTTCCTTTTGCCATTTCTGCCATTATCTCATACCCTTGTCTTTGATGAAAACTTTCTTCTTTACATATTTTTATCATTGCTCTTGAGTATGGTCCATATGATGTTCGTTGAAGAGAAACCTGATTAACAATAGCTGCACCATCAACAAGCCAACCAATCGCTCCCATGTCTGCCCATGTTAATGTGGGATAGTTAAAAATAGAAGAGTATTTTGCTTTTTCATCGTGTAATTGTTGTACAAGCTCTTCTCTAGAAATGCCTAATGTTTCACAGGCTGAATATAGGTACAATCCATGACCAGCTTCATCTTGCACTTTTGCTAAAAGAATCATTTTAGCTCTTAGTGATGGTGCTCTTGTTATCCAGTTTCCCTCTGGCTGCATACCAATAACTTCTGAGTGAGCGTGTTGAGACATCTGTCTAATCAAATGATTTCTATAACCATCTGGCATCCAGTCTTTTGGTTCAATTTTTTGTTCTTTTTCTATTTTTTCTTGAAAGTTTTTTTCATTCATTGGATTATATTATAGTTGCAAATTTATTAAATTCTATTTCAAAAATTATGATATTTAGGTCTTAAATTATTTACTTATAAATTGGTATTTTTGCAAAAAAAATAGAAATGAGTAAATTCCAAAGTTTAATAGTTACAGACATTAATAACTTGACACCAGATTCAGTTGAAATAAATTTTGATATATCTAATACAAGCAATTTTGATTTTGTTCCAGGTCAATATATTACTATTAAACATGAGATTAATGGAGAAGATGTTAGAAGAGCATACTCTATATGTTCTGCTCCTTCTGAAGGTTTATCTATTGGTGTTAAGAGAGTAGAAGGAGGAAAGATGTCTACATTTTTAGTAAATCGTTTAAATATTGGTGATACTTTAGAAGTGATGCCTCCCTCAGGTAACTTTATTTATAATGAAGCTAAAAAACATGTTGTTGCTATATGTGCTGGTAGTGGTATTACTCCTATTTTTTCTATGATTAAATCAATAGATTCAAATACTAAATTTTCTCTCCTGTATGGAAATAGATCTGAAAATTCTGTAATGTTTTCTACTAAACTAAAAGATATTCAAGAATCTGATACAAAAGATTTAGATATACATTGGTTCTTTTCTAAAGAAAAAGTATCATCTTCAATTTATGGAAGAATTGATAAAAATAATTTACAACAATTATTAAATACATTTAATAGTTTGAAGGATGCAGATGACTTTTATATATGTGGTCCTGGGGATTTAATAGATAATGTAAAGGAATTATTACTACTTAATAAAGTTAACGAGTCAAAAATCCACTTTGAGCGTTTCACAGCTGCAGAAAAAACTGATAATGATTCTAATAATAATAAAGACATAATGTCAAATGTAACTGTATGTGTTGATGGAGATGATTTTGAATTTACTCTTTCATCAAAAGGACAATATATTTTAGATGCTGCTATGGAGCATGGGGCAGATGTTCCATATTCTTGCAAGGGAGCAGTTTGTTGTACTTGTAAGGGAAAGGTCATGGAAGGAAAGGTGACAATGGATGCCAACTACTCATTATCAGAAGATGAGGTTTCTCAAGGTTATATTTTAGGTTGTCAAGCTAGACCTGCTTCACCAAATGTTGTGGTTGATTTTGATGAAATGTAACTTTTAACTTTTTAACTTAGGGTCTAATGCATCCCTCATTGCTTCAGCAATTGTGTTGTATACTGTAATTGTTATAAAAATTGCTATTCCAGGAAATACTATTACCCACCATGCTTCTAAATTAGACCTACCTTGATTTAGTTGTGATCCCCAAGTTACCATGTCTGCTGGCACCCCAATTCCTAAAAATGAAAGTCCAGACTCAATTAAAATTGCTGATGCAATTCCAAATGCAATACTAACAAAAACTGGTGCTAACGCATTTGGAAGAGCATGCTTAAAAATTGTCCTTATTGATGAAAAACCTAAAGATTGTGCTGCTTGCACATATTCTAAAGAACGAATTCTGAAAAATTCAGCTCTAGTAAATCGAGCTATACCAGTCCAACTAGTTAAGCCAATAATCACCATCACAATCCATATACTTCTAGTTACAATAGAAGAGATGGTAATTATTAAAAGAAGTCTTGGTATAGAGTTTAAAAGTTCAATACCTCTTGATACAAATGAATCAATAGGTACATCGACTTCCTTTTTAAGAAAACCAAATAGTAATAATCTACTAAACAATCTAAATAAAATAATAACTCCTATTATCACTCCAAAACTAATTAATAGTTGCACAAGTCCACTACTAACACTTTGTCCAAATGCTTCCCCGAGTTCATATTTTCTACTTCCAAAGCCATAAAACATTCCAAAAAACACACCTATTATGGTAAACCAATATTTAACTCTTGGCATTTTTAATCTTGTATCACCAAAAAATCCAGCAAGAGCACCTAAAATAATTCCAATAATTGAAGCTATTCCCATTGATATTAATCCTACTAATAGGGCTATTCTTGATCCATGAATTAGTCCAGCTGCTAAATCTCTTCCAATATTGTCAGTACCTAAATAATGTCTAAATTTATTTGGTATCTTGGTAATTTCCCCTTTACTATTTTTATATCTTTGATTTCCTCCTGGAGAAACATAATTTCTATTGTATTTGTCTTGAAATGTATTGTCATATGTTATTGGAGCCCAAATAACCTTTTCATATTCTAGTGTTCTCCAATCTGTTATATCATATTGTAATACAGACTCAAATTCTCCCTTTTCATTAAAAATCGAATCTCTTTGTGTCTCATCTGCAAATGCAGGGTAAATTGTTTTCCCTTTGTATTTAGCATATAACGGTCTTTCATTAGCTAAATAGGGAGCAAATATGGCAATAATGATGATTAATATTAATAAATATAAGGAGAATTTCGCAGGCTTATTTTTTTTAAATTGACTCCATGCATATTTCTTGAAAGAAAAATTTTCAACGTTTGTTTTTTCTGATTTTCTTACTTTATTCATAATGTTTTATTTATACGAAATTCTTGGGTCTGCTACAGCATAAAGTAAATCTGATACAAGATAGCCTACCATAGTTAAAAAACCTGAAATTGTAAATATTGTAATAATCATTGGGTAATCACCACCTGTTAAAGAGTTTAAAATTTCTACTCCTATTCCTGGTATCGAGAATATAACTTCAATAATTATACTCCCTCCTATAGCCATAGGAAAAATTGCTGCAAAAACTGTTATTATTGGAAGTAATGAATTTCTTAACGCATGCTTAAGAATAACGGTTTTTTCTGATAAACCTTTTGCTCTTGCAGTTCTAATATAATCTTGATTTATTACATCTATCATTCCAATTCTCATAATTCTACTTAAAAATGCAAAGGAGCTATAAGTATATGTAATAATAGGTAATATTAAATATGGAATAGTGTGTTCAATTGCATCCCAATGCCACCATTTCCAGTCTGGATTCCATGTAGTTGGATCTTTAAGCCCCCCAACAGGAAAAAAGCTATATGTATCTGGGTTTGCAAACGCGAATAATAATAATAATCCTACAAAAAATGAAGGCATTGCATATAAGACAAAAAGCACCACTGATATAGTTCTATCTGCTGTGGAGTCTTTTTTGTATGCAGAAAAGATTCCAAGAGGAATACTAACTAAGTAAGCTATTAAAATAGATATAAGTGAAAATTTAAAAGAAACTTCAATTTTTTCCCAAATTTTATCTTCAACTTTTTTTTGATCTCTATATGAAAAACCAAAATCTCCTCTTATTAATCCTTTTCTTTCATTTCCATTACCAAATAACCATGTATGATATTGATTTTTGAATCCATACCAGTTTAAACTAGGAATATATGTTTTCCATTTTGTTTTATTAGCTTCTAAAAAATTTTTTGATTTTTTTACTTTGTTTACATGTGGTTTAAGAGGTGTTAAGAAATCATTATTATTGATTAAGCTATATAGCGTACTTAAACCATTATTTATTATTCTAGAATCTGAATTAGCTAAAAGATTTTTAACAGTGCTTCCAAACTGATTTTTTGCTTCATTTAACACATTAATATCTAGTGAGGAGTCTTGTTTGTAAAGTTCCTTAATATCTATTTTTTCGTATTTTCTTTCTAGCTTTATCAAACTATTAAAGTAATTAGAAACAGCATTCCAATTACCGGTTTCATGTGTTAGTTTACTTAAGTTTTTTTGATGATCTCTATCTTGAACTTTATATAGTGTATCGGTTGTAGCAAAATTTGAAATACTAAAATAAAAAATAGGTAAATCTAATCCTAGCTTTTTCCTCCATTCTTGCTTTTGAATTTTTGTGGCTACTGAAGATGATCCTGCTTCTCCTTCGCTTTCAGCAGATCTAGTTAATTTTTCAATTGGGTCAACAGGAGCATTTATACTAATGATAAAAGCTAATAAAGATATCCCTATTAGCATAGGTATCATAGTTAATATTCTTTTCACTGTATACTTTAACATTTCTTAATTTAGTTCAAGATTATTTAATAAAACACCTGGTCTTTCAAAAAACATATCCCTATTGTTAAATCTTTTATGAATTGCAAATTTTCTTTTAGAACAATATAAGAATACATAAGGTTGATCTTCATAAATTCTAGCTTGTAATTTTAATAAAGCATTTCTATGTGTTTCGTAATCTAATGTGTTATTTGCCTCTTCTATTAATGCGTCACTTTCTGCATCACCAAATCCGCAAAAATTAGAACCTTTATTTACCCATGATGTAGTATGCCATAGCTGCATTGGGTTTGAGTAAGCTGCACTACTTCCCCAACCAGCTAACATCGCATCAAATTTATGATCTGCAGCGTTTTTATAAAACAAATTAAAATCCATTCCTGCAGGCTCAGCTACTATACCTGCCTTATACAGACTTTCTTTCATTATTAAAACTATCTCTGTTGACGTTGGACTTTGCATGTAGCTAAATTTAAATTTAAATGGTGTTTTTACGCCATTAATTATTTTATCTCTTATATTATCTCCATCTGTATCTATCCATCCAGCCTCATCTAGTAACTTATTAGCTTTGTTAATATCTAGTTCTATTAGTTTAAGAGTATCATTATAGGTTTTTTTTAAAGGTGAAATATTAGCTGCTTGTCTTGTTGCATGACCAAACATAACAAAATCTATAATTTCATTAACAGGTATTAAATGTGCAAATGCTCGTCTTACTTTTTTGTCAACAAAAAATGGTTTATGATTTGTGCCATCTGGTTTCATGTTTAATCCAATGTAAGAAATTCCGTATCTATCTTTAAAATCAGAATCATAATTTTTATTAAAGTAATCCCTCTCTTGAAGTTTCATAAGATCTAAAGTTCCTAAATTAGTTGTTACATCAAGATCTTGTTTTTTTAGCGCCAAATAAGCAGAAGCACTTTCTTTAATTACACGATAAATTATTTTTTCTGGAAATGAATTATTATAAATTGATTTTTCATTTGATCCCCACCAGTCTTTCTTTTTTGTTAAAATTATATATTGTTCTGTTTCCCATTCACTAACTTCATAAGGGCCAAGACCTTTTAGATTTTTAACTTCAAATCCATTTTTTGCATCGTTAAAATTATTAAACCAATTAGCTATTTGCTGAGTTTCTTCAAAACTCTTATTTAAAATCTGATCAAATGTTATATTATCAAAAATCCCTTGTGGATCCCAATGGTTTTTTTGTTGAATATATATGCCACCCATAATTGTTTTAGCAGTCCATTTAATATCTTGTGCGGTCATACTAAATTTAAACGGATTATCTGGATCTAAATCAACAGATTTAATAACTGAGCTGTATACTGGTCTTATTTGAGCATTATTTGTCAAGTGACATAACATAATCTTAGTTGAAAAAACTACATCTTTTGCAGTAAGTGTTGATCCGTCATCCCATTTAATATTTTCTTTTAATTCAAAATAAAATGTTTTGTTATCTTCTGAAGAAGATGGTAGTTCTTTTAGAAGTGTTGGAATATATTCTAATGTTTCTATATCAAGTTGAAGAAGTGTTCTTTGTGTATATGCAAAGATCTCTGAACGCATGACAGAATTATTATTAAATGGATGTAAACCATCTGGTTCACTAAGCATATGAGCAACAACTGTATTTTGCTTTAAACGTTTACTATTATCATTTTCACTGCAACTTAAAAAAAAGCAAATAGTAAATAAAAGTATAATTTTTTGCGTCATAAATAAATTTGTTTTGCAAATATAACATTTGAATAAAATTATAGCTTAAATAATCTAATTAAATAATTTAATAATAAAGTTTGCTATAAATTGATATTAGTATACATTTGCAAACTCAATGTTTTTTGAAATAGGAGAGGTGCCGGAGTGGCCGAACGGGGCTCCCTGCTAAGGA